>WSSedL1CaDRAFT_10001771_pt1 | contig 11985 bp, 7 predicted proteins | sample WetSurSL1Cattail_FD_9464 | JGI IMG/M metagenome (IMG submission 9464)
ATAGTCATACGCATGGCGATGTCATGAGCCATTACACCAATGATACGGATACCCTAAGGCAGATGATAGCTCAGAGCATACCACAGATGTTCTCCTCTGTAATAACAATCTGCGCTGTATTTTTTGCCATGCTGGTAACGAGTGTTCATTTAACGGTTTTGGTACTGTTTTTTGTTGCCTTAATGTTATATGTTACGAAGAAAATCGGTGGCAAAAGTGCAAGCTATTTTATGAAACAGCAAAAGGCCATGGGAGCCCTGAACGGATTTATTGAAGAAATGATTCATGGACAGAAGGTAATTAAGGTATTTTGCCATGAGGAAAAGGCAGAAATGCAATTTAACCTTCTGAATGAAGAATTACGTGAAAATGCCTCTGACGCAAATAAGTATGCCAATATCTTCATGCCGGTTATGGGTAATCTGGGTAACCTGCAATATGTAATGGTCGCTATTGTGGGTGGAGCGTTGGCGATAAATAATATAGGGGGACTTACACTTGGTGCCATAGCCTCCTTCCTTATGCTAAGCAAAAGCTTTTCCATGCCGATCAGTCAAGTATCACAGCAGTTGAATTCGATAGCAATGGCACTGGCCGGGGCAGAGAGGATCTTTGAATTGCTAGATGAACTTCCTGAATTCGATGAGGGTTATGTAACCCTAGTGAATGCTGATTTTGAAGATGATCGGTTGATTGAATCTGAAGTATATACAGGCATCTGGGCCTGGAAACATCCTCATTTGAACGGTGTCGTTACCTTTACACAGGTGACCGGCGATGTCAGATTCGATGGAGTGGATTTTGGATATGTAGAAGGTAAAAATGTATTGAATAACGTCTCAATAGAGGCGGAACCTGGGCAGAAGTTAGCGTTTGTCGGTGCGACAGGAGCAGGGAAGACAACGATAACAAACTTGATTAACCGATTCTATGATATTGCGGACGGAAAGATACGATACGATGGTATTAACATTAATAAAATAAGAAAGATGGACTTAAGACGCTCCCTTGGCATCGTACTTCAAGAGACAAATCTATTCAGTGGCACTGTGATGGAGAATATCCGTTATGGCAGACTGGATGCTTCGGATGATGAGGTATTTGAAGCAGCTAAGCTTGCCAATGCACATGATTTTATAACAAGATTGCCCGATGGATATCAAACGCAGTTAACCGGAGATGGAGGCAGCTTATCTCAGGGACAGAGGCAACTTTTGTCAATCGCGCGTGCCGCGATAGCAGACCCTCCCGTCATGATATTGGATGAAGCAACCTCCAGTATTGATACCAGAACGGAAGCGCTTGTCCAAAAGGGTATGGACAGTCTGATGAAGGGAAGAACAGTTTTTATCATAGCGCATCGCCTCTCCACAGTTCAAAATTCCGATGCGATTCTGGTGCTTGATCAGGGACGAATTATCGAGCGGGGAAATCATCAAAGCTTGATCAGGGAAAAGGGGAAATACTATCAGCTGTACACGGGAGCATTCGAATTGGAATAAAGTTTGATAATGGCTCAATACTTATTTTAAATTAAGTTATTGACTTATCGGTACGCCTCTGATAGAATTGATAATAGCGATGAAGAGAAGTAGTAAATATTAATGATATTTCAGAGAGAAGATGGTTGGTGCGAATCTTTATGGAATTAATATGGAAGCAGTCTCGGAGCTTTGAACCGAACAGTGTCACTTAAGTAGGCTTCAACGACTTCCCACGTTATAGGGATACAGTATGATAGTACTGGCAGAGAGCAGTTTAATGTATACAAAGCAAAGTATACTTAGCTGAATTTAGGTGGTAACACGGATGGTTAAGCATTCGCCCTAAACGTTGATCAACAACGTTTGGGGCTTTTTTTATCCAAAGAAAAACATCTTGAAAGGGGATCAGATTTATGAGAGTATTTGAAAAGTCATCAAAGTTAGATAATGTATGTTACGATATCAGAGGACCGGTTATGGATGAGGCAAACCGTATGATAGCGGCCGGTACAAATGTATTAAAGCTTAATATAGGAAATCCGGCTCCTTTTGGCTTCAGAGCCCCTGACAATCTATTGAAAATTATATCCGATAATTTGAAGAACACCGAAGGTTATTCTGATTCGAAAGGAATAAACTCAGCAAGAATAGCAATTGTTGATTACTGTAGGATGAAAAATATTCCGAACGTATCGGTTGAGGATGTTTATACCGGAAATGGAGTAAGCGAATTAATTACCCTTTCCATGAATGGACTCCTTAATTCCGGAGACGAAATACTTGTTCCCACCCCGGATTATCCTTTGTGGACAGCATCGGTCACCCTAGCCGGAGGCAGTGCAGTACATTATATCTGCGATGAAGAAGCAGAGTGGTACCCGGATATTGAAGATATCAAGAAGAAAATCACTTCTAAAACGAAAGGAATTGTAATCATAAATCCAAACAATCCGACGGGTGCCTTATATCCGAAGGAGATGCTGGAGAAAATCGTTGAAGTAGCACGACAAAAGGATTTGATTATATTTGCAGATGAGGTTTATGACCGTCTTGTCATGGATGGCAAGGAGCATGTGGCGGTTGCCTCGTTGGCTCCGGATTTGCTGGTTGTAAGCTTCAATGGTTTATCGAAATCTCATTTAATTGCAGGATATCGTTGCGGATGGATGTGCTTGTGTGGGGATAAGTCTCGTGCAAAAGGATACGTTGAGGGAATAAACCTACTTTCTTCTATGCGTCTATGCTCCAACGTACCGGCGCAGTCCGTGATTTCAATGGCTTTACAATATGCGGAAGAGACAGACCGGCTATTAGTAAAAGGCGGACGTATTTATGAGCAGAGGGAATATATTTATCAAGCACTAAATGATATACCGGGTATTAGTGCTGTGAAACCCAAAGCAGCCTTTTATATTTTTCCTAAGATGGATGTAAAGAAGTTCAAAATTAAGGATGATGAGAGATTTGTATTGGATTTTCTCAAGGAAAAAAGAATTTTATTAACTCATGGCGGTGGTTTTCACTGGGAGAAACCGGACCACTTCAGAATGGTGTATTTGCCTGAAAAGAAACAGCTGGAAACAGCTGCAGCTTCACTAAGAGAGTTTCTTGATTGTTATATACAAGCATAGATATTAATAAGCTTGGACAATAACAAACATAGACAATAACAAGCAGAGGACATCTATCTCATAAGACCGATCGGCTAGCAATGCTTAGCAATAATAAAGAAAAGTAGCCCTGCATCTTGACAATAATCTTTCTTATCTATATGATGAAATGGTTTGATGAAACGTTTGGAGGATTTACTTTGAGTAATTATGCTGATGAAATAAAAAGAAGACGAACCTTTGCAATTATATCCCATCCGGATGCGGGAAAGACAACCTTAACAGAAAAACTGTTGTTATATGGTGGAGCGATTAATCTTGCAGGTTCAGTAAAAGGTAAAAAGACAGATAGGCATGCAGTCTCTGACTGGATGGAAATCGAGAAGCAGCGTGGAATCTCGGTAACATCCTCGGTTATGCAATTTAATTATGAAAATTATTGTATTAATATTTTAGATACCCCGGGACATCAGGATTTCTCCGAGGATACCTACCGTACCCTTATGGCAGCGGATTCTGCAGTCATGGTAATCGATGCTTCCAAGGGCGTTGAGAATCAGACAGAAAAGCTGTTCAAGGTATGTGTGCTACGTAATATCCCGATTTTTACTTTTATTAATAAGCTGGACCGCGAATCCAGAAATACCTTTGAGCTTTTAGATGATATCGAGACGGTGCTTGGAATTCGTACCTGCCCAATGAACTGGCCAATAGGTTCAGGCAAGAATTTTAAAGGAGTTTATGACATAAAGACAAAGCGTATTACACGCTTTTATGCCGCTAATAATGGTCAAAAGGAAGTGGAAACCGTTGAAGTTGAGCTTGGAGATCCAAGCCTTGACGCTCTGATCGGTAAAAACAATCATGATATTCTGGCAGAAGAGATTGAACTGATTGAAGGTGCCAGCAGCGAATTTGATCTGGAGCAAGTATTAAGCGGGAAGCTTACCCCGGTGTTTTTTGGATCGGCTCTGACAAACTTTGGAGTAGAAGCTTTTCTTGAACAGTACTTATCTATGGCGACTTCGCCTTTGCCAAGAGTATCCTCAGAGGGAGAAATCAATCCGATGGAGAACGACTTCTCAGCCTTTGTATTTAAAATTCAGGCCAATATGAATAAAGCACACAGAGACCGTATAGCGTTCATGAGAATCTGCTCCGGTAAATTCACTGCCGGTATGGAGGTGAACCATGTTCAGGGTAATAAGAAGTTAAGACTCTCCCAACCTCAACAGCTGATGGCTCAGGAAAGAACCATTATTGAAGAAGCTTATGCCGGAGATATTATCGGTGTCTTTGATCCCGGTATATTCTCCATTGGAGATACCCTTTGTTCTTCTGACAAGAAGTTCACCTTTGAGGGAATCCCGACCTTTGCCCCGGAGCATTTTGTAAAGGTACGTCAGGTGGATACCATGAAGAGAAAGCAGTTTTTAAAGGGTATTTCACAGATTGCTCAGGAGGGCGCTATACAGATATTTCAGGAGTATAATACAGGCATGGAGGAGATTATCGTCGGTGTTGTGGGTACGCTTCAGTTTGATGTACTCAAATTCCGTCTACAGTCCGAATATGGCGTGGAAATCAGAATGGAGCCTTTGGCATATGAATACATTCGGTGGATTGAAAATAAGGATATCGATGTCAGCAAGCTGAGTTTATCCTCGGATACCAAGAAAATTAAAGATCTGAAGGGTAGCCCATTATTACTGTTTGTTAACCGCTGGAGTATTCAGATGGCTCTTGACAGAAATAAAGAGCTGATATTATCGGAATTCGGTAAATAATAACTTTTAGCTGCCCTCTGATTTATCACAGAAGATCTGTAGGATTGCAAATAGAGCGGAGGCACCGATAATAAGTGCAGCCATATACTGATAAGCCATCTTGAGCCCGAAGGTATTGGCAAGATATCCGCCGGTTATATTACCGACGATGCTGCCGATTCCTGCCTGTACGATGGTTAGTATGCTTTGGCCCTTAGATTGATTGATCGGCTTTACATTTTTACTGATAAAGACTGCACAGCAGAAATAAATAGTCATATAGGTTAAGCCATTCAGAGCCTGTGCAAACACAAAACACGCCAGACTACCTTGCATTACGATTAAAATTCTCAGTCCCATCAAGATACTTGAGAGGAGGAGAATTTTAGTCGGATTAATTTTTCGAATTACTTTATTGATTAGGAGCAAGACCGGTATTTCGCTGACTGCAGAAACACAATTTATGAATCCAATCATTCCCTCACTATAGTCTAGCTGAGTCATATATACGCCCAGAAAGCTTACATAAAAGGTTAATCCAATCTGACTTATGAATGCAAAAATAAGTATGAAATATATTTGTCCGGACTCAAAGATACTTAATATTCCGGGCTTTTTTTTTGCGATTTGTTCAGCTGACTTAAGAGGTGGTGTGGTGCAAACATTATCGCTTTTCGGAAGGCTGCGGATTAACAGAAGCAGAAACATATAACCTATAGAGCCCAGTACAAATTGAATTGAAGGGTTGTACTTTACTATAACACCGGCGATGATTACCGTAATTGAGAAGCCGATAGTACCCCCCAATCTGATTTTTGAGAAATCATACCGGTTCTTATTTGCAATATTTATGATAATCGCATCACTCAAAGGGAAAATTGCAGTGCTGAAAACGGCCAATAGGAAGGTGGCGAGGAAAAATGTCAGAAAGCTATGACCGATATAAAAGCTGAATAGAGAGACTACGCTTCCCGCTACAAGGAGAGACAAAACATCATTTCTTCTACCTGACCGGTCACTTATAATAGCCCATAGCGGCTGTATCATGATTGCCACCAATGGACCAATGGTCATAAGAACACCGATTTGCATCGAATTCATCCCAGATTTGGCAAAATAGGAACTGAGGAAAGGCGCATAAAAAGAGCAAGGAATATATACAAAGGCATTAAGTATCAAAAGCATGAATCCGAGCTGCTTGCTTCGATTTAGATTCATTTGGAATTTCTCCTCTACATTATTAATAAAATTGATTTTAATCTATTATTATTTAAACTGATTCTAATCTATTATTAATTTCAAATGTATTGTTTTTTTTAACAATAAGAGTATATTACATTTAGTAGTAAAAATAATACAAAGAGGAGCTGTAAATATATGGAACAATATGTAATGTGGTTATTAATCGCTGTCGGTGCTCTTATCGCCTTTTATCTGCTGGTATTTGTTATTCTCGGATTAAGAGTAATAGCATCAGATGAAGTTGCGGTAATTGAAAAGTGGTGGAGCTTTAGGGGATCGTTAAGGGATTCCATTATAGCGTTAAACGGAGAAGCCGGTTATGCTCCGCTATTACTTCGTGGTGGTATTCATTTTAAGTCAGCATTAATGTTTAAAATACACAAATATCCGTTGATCACAATTCCGCAAGGACAGATTGCATATATCTTTGCTCGTGATGGTAAGCCTTTGGCGCCGGTTCAGACATTAGGCAGAGTAATTCCGGAGGCCAATAATTTTCAGGATGTAACAGGATTCTTAAAAAACGGAGGTCAAAGAGGACTTCAGCGAGGGATACTCAGAGAAGGTACATATGCAATTAATTTGGCTCAGTTCATCGTAATTACGCCTGGTGAGATTAAAGCAATATTTAACAGTTCAAAGAGCGAACGTGTCGAGCTAGTCAGCATGCAGAGAACCTTACTTGAAAGAAATGCTTTTGTCCCGGTAATTATCATGGGCAACGGCAGTGAAGCAAGTGATAACATGGGAATTGTAACAGTTCATGACGGATCTTCCTTACCGGAGGGTGAGATTATTGCTCCTTGTGTAGGAGAGGCTCACGCAAGCTTTCAAGACCCGGAGAAATTCCTGGAATTGAACGGCAAACGAGGTAAACAGATGCAGGTATTAACGGATGGAACTTATTATATTAACCGTCTGTTTGCAACCGTTGAATTCAGACCGAAGACGGTAGTGCCGATTGGATTTGTAGGTGTTGTTGTTTCGTTCTTCGGTAAAGAGGGTATTGATACCACCGGTGCTGATTATAGGCATGGTGAGTTGGTCGGTGCAGGCTGCAAGGGTGTACTTGAGAGGCCTCTGATGCCCGGTAAATATGCTTTTAATACAGATGCCGGTAAAGTGGTTCTGGTTCCTACCATTAATATTATATTAAAGTGGAATAAAGAAGAAACAGGTTCCCACAAATATGATGAAAACCTGACAGAAGTTGATATTATAACGAAGGATGCCTTTGAGCCGTCCTTACCATTGTCAGTAGTTATGCATATCGACTACAAAGAAGCTCCTTGGGTAATCCAAAGGTTTGGTGATATCAGTATGCTGGTTAACCAGTCTCTTGATCCGCTGGTAAGTGCATATTTTAAAGATATTGCTCAGACCAAGACCTTAATCCAGCTGATTCAGGAACGTAGTGAAATCCGTGAAAGAGCGGTTGGTGAGATGAGGGAAAAGTTTGCAAAATATAACCTTCAGTTAGAAGAGGTACTGATTGGTACACCAAAATCACCGGTTGCAGATATTCAGATTGAGAACATTCTTACACAGTTACGTGAAAGACAGATTGCGGAAGAGAAGAAGGTAACCTATCAGAAGCAACAGTCTGCAGCAGAAAGTGAAAAGTCATTACGTGAAGCAGAGGCTGTTGCCGCGCAACAGGGCTTACTTACCAAATCAAAGATTCAGATTGAGGTTGAGCGTAATAGTGGTGCAGCTCTTGCAAGCAAGGCGGAGCAAGAAGCAAATCAGATTGTTGCACTTGCAAAGGCGAATGCTTCGAGAATCAGTCTCGAGGGTGAAGCTGAGGCTTCAAAGGAATCTAATATCGGTCTTGCAAAAGCTCGTGCGATAGACGCTCAGGTTAAGGCTTACGGCGGCGCAGAATTCCGTATTATTCAGGAAGTAACAGATAAGCTGTCCGATGCGATAAAGAGTGCAAAGGTAGATATCGTTCCGAAGACAGTTGTTAACATGGGCGGAAATGATAAGGACGGTGTTGGCAACAGTAGTACGATTCTGGATACACTGCTTAAATTCATCACGCTGGATAAACTGGGAGTAAGGATGAATGAAAAACCGGAGATGGCTCTGGAACTGGTTGCTCCCACCATAGAAGAGAGTGTGCCTACCCAGGCTGAAGTAAAATAATATTCAACCACTATATTTAAAAAGGCTGTCCCAAACTATGTTGGGTCAGCCTTTGTTTTAATGATTAAGCAGGTATGAATACCTTGGAGAATATGACATATATTTATTTGAGGATATAATCTCTGGATTTTGATTTTGCATATAATTTTGATTTATTTTTTAATTGATCTCCCTGCTTTTTTGCGATGAATTTCATCAACATGTTATTCTTTTCGTTGAATTTACATCCATACAAATTCGATTCAATATGCTTTAACTCTTGCTTCCTTACAATGATGCCGGATAAGGAGATAATTGTATCATTATCCTTTAATCTCAGACGGAAGGTACGGCTAACATCAAGTTCATCTTTTGATATGAAGCAAACCCCGGTTTCACTGATATCCTTAACCAGTACGGAGAGTGCAGCAGGACCGGTAGAGGAGTTGACATAAATGGACATGTCTTCACCAAGGTACATACGATATGCCTCTCTGCGGTTAAAGGGCTTGCCGTCACCGTGCAATATAATTTTATGATAAATGGAATCATCATATTTAACAAGCTGTACCTTGACATTTTCCCAGAGAAATAATTTGTTGTCTAATTTGGATAAAAAATTAATCGTGCAGCTATCAGAAAAGCCGACGGTCTGATTATTTACTTTAATTCCTGAAATTAGGACATAGTTATCCTTAACAAGTGCAATTTCACTATCGAAATTCATGGTTTTGCCATTGCATCTGACTATTATTTCGATTGATACTCCTTTGGCCATATCATCCAAATTCATAGTTACGTCCCCTAACTTAACTAATAATATATATATTACAAAAAGAACATATTTACAACGATAAATATTGCTGATACACCAATATTCTACAATAAAATTGAAGTAAAAATATATAGGCCATTTGCATCAGATGCATTAATATAATAAGCATTATTCGGACATGTTTATATCTAATTTCATTATAACAGGTATGATTAATACAAGCTTGATTCCCTAATTTATTTACCGGAGCCGGCACAGAATTTATCTGTTGATATCAGGGAAATAATATAATAGGAAAGTCACATTTACCATATGCATGTAAGAAACTTACATAATATGGAGACTCATGGACATTAAGCTTTTTTCAAAGCTTTTTCCCTGATATTTTTTGTTGACAAAGGGTACTTCTACTGATATCATCGTAGTTGATATAGGCAAAGAAGTCCGTTATAGGGTGTCTTTGTCCGTTTTTATGTATGATAGGAAATAAGTCCTATGATAATACGGCTAGGAAATCCATTCAATTACACAAAATATTCCGCAAGGATGCGCAATTAGCGCGAAACGTAGATATGCGACCGCGCCAGACGCGAGAGTTTGCATAGCGGCTAAAAGGCCACTGGAGGCAAGCTCTTTGTTGATGTTCACGTATGTTGATGGTTAATTCCGATATAGCTTCTTAGTTCAGGAAATGTTATTTTCAGTACCCCGAGAAATCCACGGGATTTCGAGACAATTCAACGCCAAAACATGTGTTTTTCAACATGTTTTGGGTGCATCGGTTCGAAAGAACCGCAGTGACTGAATAGTCACATATTATTTCATATAATTAAGTGAGGAGTGGTGATAATGAAACATTATACAAAACAGGATATTCTCAGATTAGTGAAAGAGGATGATGTAGAATTTATTCGTCTGCAATTCACCGATATGTTTGGCAACCTGAAAAATGTAGCTATTACAACTGGACAACTGGATAAGGCATTAAATAATGAATGCATGTTTGATGGATCCTCCATCGAAGGCTTTGTAAGAATTGAGGAATCAGATATGTACCTGCATCCGGATTTGGATACCTATGTTACATTTCCATGGAGACCCCAGCAGGGTAAGGTAGCCCGCTTTATATGTGACGTATACACCACTGAGGGAAAGCCATTTGAAGGCGATCCGAGATATATTCTTAGAAATGTTATTAAGGAAGCTGCTGATTTAGGATATACCTTTAATGTGGGTCCGGAATTGGAATTCTTCCTATTTAATATGGAGGAGAATGGACAGCCTACTACGGTTACCAATGAGAGAGCCGGATATTTTGATCTGGGTCCTCTTGATTTTGGCGAAAATGCAAGACGTGATATGGTACTGACGCTTGAAGACATGGGAATAGCAATTGATGCATCCCATCATGAGGTGGCACCTGCCCAACATGAAATTGATATTAAATACAGTGATGCTTTATCAACAGCAGACAACATCATGACCTTTAAACTGGTTGCCCGAACGATAGCAAAACGCCACGGACTTCATGCTACTTTTATGCCGAAGCCCAAATTTGGTGTCGATGGTTCAGGCATGCATGTGAATATGTCCCTGAAAAAGGACGGTAGGAATATTTTTGATGATCCGAACGGTAAACTTGGATTGAGTACGGAAGCTTATTATTTTATGGCTGGAATCATGAAACATATTATGAGTATTACGGCTATTACGAATCCGCTGGTTAATTCTTATAAAAGACTGGTGCCTAATTTTGAGGCTCCCGTGTATGTGGCATGGTCTGCATCCAATAGAAGCCCGTTGATTCGCGTACCAGCAGGCAGAGGTAGCTCTGCAAGAATTGAACTTCGTTGTCCTGATCCTTCTGCAAATCCATATTTGACACTTGCAGTGTGTCTGGCAGCAGGACTGGATGGAATTAAGAATAAGCTGTCCCCTCCGGACAGTGTAAATAAGAACATTTTTGCTTTAACTGATGAGGAAAGAGCCGCATTAGATGTGAAAAGATTACCATTGAATCTACTAGAGGCGGTTTTAGATTTAGAAAAAAGTGAGTTTATGCGACAGGTACTTGGCGAACATCTTAGCAATAAGTATATTGAAGCGAAAAAAGTTGAATGGGAAGAATACCGTACTCAGGTAACAACATGGGAGATCGAACAGTACTTATATCGTATCTAATCCGTTTTCACTCTTGGATTTTCTATAGGTGGATTGGCTGACCAATTTATCCTGTAACATGAAATGAAAGAAACGGAGGTGAACAGATGTGTATAGTATCATCGTTGGGTTTCCAAAATACGAAGATGCAAATAATATTAAAAATGTACTAGTCAGGAACGGTTTTACCTGTAGTGAGCCATGTACCTTAGGAGCGCAGATTGTGTCCCTCGCCAATGACCTTGATGAAGGAATTGTAGTATGCGGTTATAGATTTTCTGACATGCATTTCAGTGAATTGAACAACTATTTACCGAAAGGCTTTGAAATGCTTTTGGTTGCGTCGCCTGAAAAGCTGGAATTTTGTCAAGATAATAATATCGTCTGTTTACCAATGCCGATAAAAACACATGATTTGCTGAATACTCTTCAGATGATGTCGTACCAATATCAGCGCAGGAAAAAGAAGGATAAGGATAGGCCGAAGGAAAGAAGCGAAGAAGAAAAGGCAACTATTAAGAAAGCAAAGGCGATTCTCATGGATCGCAATAATATGACAGAAGAAGAAGCACATCGATATTTGCAGAAAACCAGTATGGATAGTGGTACCAATCTGGTGGAAATGTCAGAAATGGTTCTGAAGATGTTCTACTCCTAAAACAGATAGGGGCTGCTGCAAGTGAGAGCAGCTCCTGTTTTTGATTCGTTACAGTTCAGCCAAGCAAGGATAGTGATAAGACAGGGAAAGAAATGTTTCCATATAGGAGCCGCTTTCGCTAAGTTGCATTACGTAGTTCGTATGCAAATACTCCTATATGGAA
>WSSedL1CaDRAFT_10001772_pt1 | contig 11983 bp, 12 predicted proteins | sample WetSurSL1Cattail_FD_9464 | JGI IMG/M metagenome (IMG submission 9464)
GAGTAGATGTGATTGAGGCGGGTTTCCCCATCTCAAGTCCGGGCGATTTCAACTCAGTAGTTGAAATTTCTAAAGCCGTTACGTGGCCTACCATTTGCGCGTTGACACGCGGAGTACAAAAGGATATTGATGTGGCTGCCGAAGCACTAAAATATGCCAAGAACAAACGTATCCACACAGGAATCGGAACTTCGGAATTTCATATAAAATATAAATTCAACTCCAATCAGGAAGAAATTCTGGAACGTGCCATAGCTGCCGTGAAACATGCAAAAAAGTATGTGGAAGATGTGGAATTTTATTGTGAAGATGCCGGACGTACCGACAATGTTTATCTGGCACGAGTAGTGGAAGCTGTTATCAAAGCCGGAGCTACTGTGGTTAATATCCCTGATACAACAGGCTATTGTCTGCCAACACAATATGGTGAGAAAATAAAATTCCTTATGGAAAATGTAAAAGGCGTTCACAATGCCATTATCTCCACCCATTGCCACAACGATTTAGGTATGGCTACTGCCAACACTATTTCCGGTGTTTTAAACGGTGCCCGACAAGTGGAAGTAACGATCAACGGTATCGGTGAACGTGCAGGAAATACTTCACTGGAAGAAATAGCCATGATTCTGAAATGTCATAAAGGATTGGATATCGATACCAATATCAATACACAAAAAATATATGGTATCAGTCGCATGGTTTCGAGCTTAATGAACATGCCGGTCCAGCCCAACAAAGCTGTCGTAGGCCGTAATGCTTTTGCTCATTCTTCAGGAATTCATCAGGATGGGGTGTTAAAAAACCGCGAAAGTTACGAAATTATGGATCCGACCGATGTGGGTATCGATAAAAATTCTATCGTATTGACTGCCCGTAGCGGACGCGCTGCCTTGAAACACAGATTAAGTATTCTTGGTGTTGATGTTGAAGGAGAACAATTAGATAAAATATACGAAGAATTTCTTAAATTAGCCGACAAGAAGAAAGACATCAACGATGATGATGTGTTGGTACTTGCTGGTAAAGAACGCTCGGAAAAGCAACGCATCAAACTCGATTATCTTCAGGTAACCTCAGGTGTGGGTGTGAAATCGGTAGCAAGCATCGGATTAATTATTGCGGGAGAAAAATTCGAAGCAGCAGCTTCGGGTAACGGTCCTGTAGATGCGGCTATCAAAGCATTGAAAAAAATCATTAACCGCACCATGACTTTGCAGGAATTTACCATTCAGGCTATTAACAAAGGTAGCGATGATGTAGGTAAAGTGCACATGCAGGTAGAACATGCCGGAATTATTTATTATGGTTTCGGAGCAAATACCGACATTGTTGCAGCGTCAGTAGAAGCGTATATCAATGCAATCAATCAATTTGTAAAGTAAGACTACAGTTTCCTGACAACAGACAACAGAAATGAAGAGTTTTGAAGAATTAAGGATTTGGCAAGATGCTAGGATTTTCGTAAATCAAATATATGATTTGACCGAAAATATAAAAGATTTTGGATTCAAGGATCAGATTCAGAGAGCTACAGTTTCTGTCATGAATAACATAGCTGAAGGTTTTGACTACGGTTCTGACCCAATGTTTATAAAATTTCTATACATAGCAAAAGCAAGCTGTGGTGAAGTAAAAAGTATGTTATACCTTGCTGAAGACAGGAAATATTGTAATAGCGAAAAAGCAATGGAGCTTCGAGAAAAATCAAAAATTATTTCTTCTGGAATTCATGCTTTAATCAAGTATTAAAAAAATAGAAATAACGATAAATAATTAATGAAGAACGGATGCATTTGACTAAAGCAACTATCCTGTTGTCAGTCGTCTGTTGTCCGTCGTCAAAAAAAGTATGAAAACATTATTTGACAAAATTTGGGACGCGCATGTCGTGTCCTCGGTCGAAAACGGACCGACTCAATTGTATATTGATCGTCATTTTTGCCACGAAGTAACCAGCCCACAAGCTTTTAACGGACTTCGTGCCCGCGGACTGAAAGTTTTCCGTCCCGAGCAAACAACTATGACAGCCGACCACAACACGCCAACCATCGATCAGGATCAACCGGTTAGAGACCCTATTTCTCGTAATCAGTTGGATACTTTTGCAAGAAATGCCGCTGATTTCAACATGCCGCTTTTCTATCCATTGGGACATATTAAAAATGGTGTGGTTCATATTATTGGCCCTGAAAATGGTTTTACTCAACCGGGAATGACCATTGTTTGCGGCGACAGTCACACATCTACACACGGAGCCTTCGGGGCAATCGCATTTGGTATCGGTACCAGCGAAGTGGAAATGGTTTTGGCTACTCAGTGTATTCTTCAATCCCGTCCGAAAACCATGCGTATCACGTTCAATGGAAAACTTGGCGAAGGAGTAACGGCTAAAGATTTGGCTTTGTACATGATTTCCAAACTTACTACAGGTGGTGCAACAGGTTATTTCGTGGAATATGCCGGCGAAGCTATCCGCAACATGAACATGGAGGAACGCATGACTGTATGTAACCTCTCCATCGAAATGGGTGCACGCGGTGGTATGATTGCTCCTGATGAAACTACTTATGAATATGTAAAAGGTCGTGAGTTTGCTCCAAAAGGAGATGAATGGGAACAAAAACTGGCTTATTGGAAAACGCTCAAAACCGACGAAGGTGCTACTTTCGACAAAGAATTAGTTTTTGATGCTGCCGATATTCAACCTATGATTACCTACGGAACCAACCCCGGAATGGGCATGGGAGTTAAAGAATCTATTCCTGCCCTTGATACAATTGATGAAGCAGGTCAGATTTCTTATCTTAAATCCTTGGAATACATGGGCTTCCAACCGGGGGAAAAACTGGAAGGAAAAGCAATTGACTACGTTTTCCTTGGAAGTTGTACTAACGGACGTATTGAAGATTTTCGCGTATTTGCCAACTATGTGAAAGGTAAGAAGAAAGCCGATAATGTAACTGCATGGTTAGTACCCGGAAGCTGGATGGTTGAGAAACAAATTCGTGAAGAAGGTTTGCTCGACATCCTGACCGAAGCTGGATTTGCATTACGTCAACCTGGATGCTCTGCTTGTTTGGCTATGAATGATGACAAAGTTCCTGCCGGAAAATATGCGGTTTCCACATCAAACAGAAACTTCGAAGGTCGTCAGGGTCCGGGCGCAAGAACTATTCTCGCTGGTCCGCTCGTAGCTGCTGCTGCTGCTGTAACTGGAAAAATAACAGATCCGAGGGCCTAATTTCTGAACACAAATTACGCAAATTGACACAAATGATTATGGAGAAATACGAACAATCAGATGAATTTATACCTAAAGAACTGATTAATAAAATTCTTTCTCAGTTTTATAGAATTTATAATGATTTGGGTTATGGCTTTCTCGAAAGAGTCTATCAAAATGCTCTATATTTTGCTTTAATTGATGAAGGTTTGAAATGTGAAACAGAAAAATCAATCAAGGTATATCACAACGGACGAGTTGTTGGAGATTACAAAGCAGACATTTTAGTTGAAAATTGCGTAATTCTTGAGTTGAAAGCTTGCGAGGATTTAAATCCCGCTCACGAAGCTCAGCTAATTAATTATTTAAGAGCTACAGAAATAGAGGTAGGATATTTATTAAATTTCGGTAAGAGTGCCAAATTTGCAAGAAAAGTATATTCAAATAATAGAAAGATATAAAAATTTAGAAAGTGTAATTTGCGTCAATTGGCGTAATTTGCGTTCCATAAAAAAGAATTCAAAATGGAAAAATTCGTAACATTTACTTCAACAGTCGTTCCACTTCCTATCGAGAATGTGGATACCGACCAGATTATACCGGCTCGCTTTTTAAAAGCGACTGACAAAAATGGTTTTGGCGATAATTTGTTTGCCGACTGGCGTTATAATAAAGATGGAAGTCCGAAAGCTGATTTTGTGCTGAATAACCCAACTTATGAAGGTTCGATACTCGTAGCCGGAAAAAATTTTGGTTCAGGTTCAAGTCGCGAACACGCTGCCTGGGCTATTGCCGGATATGGGTTCAAAGTCGTTGTTTCCAGCTTTTTCGCTGACATTTTCAGAAACAATGCATTGAACAATGGCGTATTGCCGGTGGTTATTTCTCCTGAGTTTTTATCTGAAATATTTTCGGATGTAAACACAAATCCAAAATCGACAGTAACCATTAATCTCGAAAGTCAGACCATTACCAATAATGCAAGTAGAAAATCAGAATCATTCGAAATCAATCCATACAAAAAAGAATGTCTTTTAAATGGACTGGATGACATTGATTATCTGTTGAGTAAAAAAGCTTTGATTGAAAGTTTTGAAAAAAGCAGAATTGCACTCTAAACAATTCGATTATCGTTGATTCGGGTGAAACTCGCACATTGCATATTTATCGAAGGGATTTTGAAGTGAAGAAGTTAATAAATCCATGGGAACAATTACCTGAATATATGTGTTTTGGTTGCTCGCCAAACAATCATTCAGGAATTCATCTGACATTCTACGAAGATGGAGATGATATTGTATCTGTGTGGCAACCCAAATTTCAGTTTCAGGGTTGGCATAACACTTTACATGGCGGAATTCAATCTCTCTTAATGGACGAAATAGCAGCATGGACGGTTGCCAAGAAGTTACAAACTACTGGAGTAACTTCGAAAATGGAAGTCCGTTTTCGAAAAGCATTGTATACTACAGATAAATACATTGTAATTCGCGCATCTATTTCGGAAATTAAGAGAAATTTTGCCGTCATTAAAGTTGCCATCTATAATCATACGAATGAGTTATGCGCCAGTGCTGAATGCACATACTTTACTTTTACCAAGGAAAAAGCCGAAGAAATGAAATTTTTTGGCTGCGAAGTTGAAGACCGTGAAATAACAATGGAAGAGCTTATAAGTGAAGTTGCAGTAAACAATATAATGACAAAACAAAATTCGACTGATTCTGAAAAGAATTTTCGATTTAAATAGGAAAATGAACAGTTCTATAGAAATAATGGACACCACGCTCCGCGATGGAGAACAAACATCGGGAGTTGCATTCAGTGCGCACGAGAAACTCAGTATCGCCCGCCTCTTGCTGGAAGAGCTTGGGGTTGACAGGATTGAGATAGCCTCGGCAAGAGTATCGGAAGGTGAATTTGCCAGCGTACAAAAAATCGCGCAATGGGCAAAGCAGCACGGACATCTACATAAAGTGGAAGTGCTTGGTTTTGTAGATGGTTTCACGTCTCTCGAATGGATCAAAGACACTGGTTGCAACGTGATTAACCTGCTGACAAAAGGATCGCTCAAACATTGTACCTATCAATTAAAAAAAACTCCCGAAGAACACGTAGCCGATGTCAAGCAGGTAATTGAAAAGGCGACTGAAATGGGATTAACTGTCAATATCTATCTTGAAGACTGGTCCAACGGTATGAGAAACTCCGAGGATTATGTTTTCTTCATTATGGATCAATTGAAAGATACTACCATAAAAAGATTTATGCTGCCCGATACACTCGGCATTTTAAATCCGACAGAATCCTATAATTTCTGCAAGAAAATGATTGATCGTTATCCGCAACATCATTTCGATTTTCATGCACACAACGACTACGATTTGGCTGTTGCTAATGTTTACGAAGCTGTAAGAGCTGGCGTACATGGCATTCACACTACTATTAACGGATTGGGTGAAAGAGCAGGTAACGCTCCTATGTCAAGCATCATGGCAGTACTTCACGATCATTTAAATATTAAAACGAATTTAAAAGAAGAGAACATCAATTCGATTAGCAAGGTTGTGGAAACATATTCCGGTATCCGTATTCCTCAAAACAAACCTGTTATCGGAGAAAATGTATTTACTCAGGTAGCTGGAGTCCATGCTGATGGAGACAACAAGAAAAATCTGTATTTCAACGACTTACTTCCTGAAAGATTTGGCAGAATGCGTCAATATGCCCTTAGTAAAACATCTGGTAAAGCCAATATTCTGAAGAATTTGGAACAACTCGGAATTGAGTTGGATAATGAAATGATGGCTAAGGTAACCAAGAAAGTAATTGAACTCGGAGATAGAAAGGAATTGGTATCTTTGGATGAGTTACCCTATATTGTTTCGGATGTTATCAAAAACGAACAGGAGGATCCTGTTATCAAGATACTAAATTATTCATTATCACTAACATTGGATTTACGACCAATGGCAACTGTAAAACTGGAAATTCACGGAGAAGTATACGAGCAGTCTGCATCAGGAGATGGGCAATACAATGCAGTATCGAAAGCGCTCTATAAAATATATAAGATGCTGGGCAAACCAACTCCTGAATTATTAGATTATCAGGTAGTAATTCCTCCTGGAGGCCAAACAGATGCTATCGTTCAAACCATCATTACATGGCAGTTCAACGGCAAAATATTCAAAACAAGAGGACTTGATGGTGACCAAACGGTAGCAGCCATCAAAGCCACCGAAAAAATGCTGAATATAATTGAGTCTTAATAATTGACGTGTTGGGGTAAAATCGAAAATATTATTGCTACCAAAATTATTGCTACAATGATAATAATTATTCTGATTAACTTGTAATACTTCTTTCTTGCCGAAAGAGATTTAATAATTAGTAATGCAACAATTCCGATTACACCCGCGATGGGAATAATTACAATGTTCATAATGATAATTCTTTTATATTGAGTTGCACAAATATAACGTACATTTACAAAAAATAGTTTATAAAACCAATAAAAACTTACAATCCGTCAGAAATTACACCTATGACATCAAAAAATTCAGAAAAAAAACTAAACATTGCTGTTCTTCCCGGCGATGGTATCGGGCCGGAAATTATCGAACAGGCGCTTAACGTTACAAAAGCAATTTGTAGCAAATTCAACTACACATTGACCTATGAATATGGAATAGTTGGTGCCACTGCTATTGATCAGGTAGGAGAACCTTATCCCAAAGCGACCCATGAATTGTGTATGAAATCCGATGCCGTACTTTTCGGTGCTATCGGCGATCCTAAATACGACAACAATCCCAATGCAAAAGTTCGTCCGGAACAGGGACTGCTAAAAATGCGTAAAGATCTCGGATTATACGCTAACATTCGTCCGGTAACTACTTTTCCTTCTTTAATTCATAAATCGCCTCTTCGTGCCGATTTGGTTGAAGGCGCCGATTTCATGTGCATCCGCGAACTGACAGGAGGAATGTACTTTGGTCGCCCGCAGGGACGCAGCGAAGATGGAAACACTGCTTACGATACCTGTGTATATACCCGAGAGGAAGTGGAACGTATCATGCACTTAGCTTATAAATATGCCGGACAACGACGTAAAAAAGTAACCATGGTCGATAAAGCCAATGTGATTGCCACCTCACGCTTATGGCGTCAGATTACCCAGGAAATTGCCCCTCAGTATCCTGATATTGAAACAGAATATATGTTTGTTGATAATGCTGCTATGCGCATTATTCAATGGCCGAAGAGTTTCGACGTATTGGTAACCGAAAATCTTTTCGGAGATATTCTTACCGACGAGGCTTCAGTAATTACCGGGTCGTTAGGAATGTTACCATCAGCATCGGTCGGCATTCACACTTCAGTATTCGAACCGATTCATGGATCATATCCTCAGGCCGCTGGAAAAAACATTGCCAATCCCTTAGCCACTATTCTTTCTGCAGCATTGATGTTTGAATACGCTTTCGAAATGATGGAAGAAGGCGCATTAATCCGCGAAGCAGTTGCAGCAAGTATGAATGCCGGAATTGTAACCGAAGACATTGCAGACAACGGAAAAGCTTATTCTACTTCAGAAGTAGGTGAATGGGTGGTAAATTATATCAACAACAAATAAAAGATATCAATCGGCACAAAAAAATCCTGAAAATTCAGGATTTTTTTGTGCCAAAACAACCTTCATTATTAATTATTAATCGTCTTTCCTGATTACTTTGTGTTCAGAAGACTTACAATTTCCTCTTCAATTTCTGAGGGTTTCATTTTAGGAGCAAATCTTTTTACAGGATTTCCGTTTCTATCAATCAGAAATTTTTCAAAATTCCATCTGATATCGTTTTTGCCTTCAAGCGGTAATTTACCCTTTAAAAACTGATATAAAGGATGTGTTTTATCTCCATTTACCTCAATCTTTTCAAAAAGCGGAAAAGTAACGTTGTATTTATTTGTACAAAAAGTGAGAATTTCTTCTGAAGTTCCAGGCTCCTGACCCATAAACTGGTTACACGGGAAGCCAAGAATCACCAAACCTTGATCTTTATATTTTTGATAAAGCGACTCCAATCCCTCATATTGAGGTGTCAAACCACACTTACTCGCTGTATTCACTATCAATACAACTTTTCCTTTGTATGTATCCAATTTCACCGTTTGACCGGTTATATCTTTCATTTTAAACCCATAGATATTTTGCTGTGCCGATAGACTGAAGGTACTAAAAAGCAGCAAACCGAATAATAAAATCTTTTTCATATACATTAATTTTCAATATGTTTTAATAAACTGATTAGTTCATACAATTGTTTCTTCAACCCGTTGAAATTTTCCAGACTTTCAGCCGTCGTTTCAATTTTAAGTTTCTTTACAAGATTAAACGGGATATAAGCTGCTTTTTCCTGCATACCTCTACCTTCTTCGGTCAAACAAATCACCACTTTGCGTTGATCGGCGGTAGAGGGTGTCCGTGTAATCAGCCCCATTACTTCCATTCGTTTCAGCAAAGGAGTCACCGTGTTGGTATTTAATATCAGCTTCTCCCCTATTTCAATAACCGAAAGCCCCTCCTTTTCCCATAAAACCATTAACACAAGATATTGAGGGTAAGTAATACCCAGTTTGTCTAAATCTTCCTGATAAGCCCTTGTAATCAACCTCGAAACAGCATAAAACGGAAAACAAAGCTGATTTTCTAACTTTAATTGTTCGTATTTCATAAATTTCATCTTTAAAACAAAACCGGAAACAAATGGTTCTCATCTCTCCGATTTCGAAATTATGAAAATCAAAGCAATTTTTCTATATCTTTTCTCAGATTTTCGGGTTTTACTATCGGAGAAAAACGTTTAACGGGATTTCCATCCCTGTCAATCAAGAATTTACCAAAGTTCCATTTTATTTCACTTCCCGGAAAACCTTTCAGCTCTTTTTTCAGATATTTATATATCGGATGAGCATTAGCCCCGTTTACATCTATCTTCGAAAACATTTGAAACGAAACACCATAATTTATCAGACATCCTTCACTGATATCTTTGGCATCGCCCGGTTCCTGATTTGCAAATTGGTTACACGGAAATCCAAGAATCACCAAACCTTTATCTTTATATTCACGATAAATTTTCTCCAAACCTTCATACTGAGGCGTAAGTCCACATTTGCTGGCTGTATTTACCACCAATACTATTTTTCCTTTATACGTATCCATTACAATTTCTTTACCTTGTAAAGAAGTTGCCTTAAAATCATAAAATTTTGTTTCCATATTTATTTTCGTTTATTTATATCGTTCACGATACAAATATAGAGACGTTTATATCGCACGCGATCTTTTTATGATGAAATTTAATAATTATTAGTAATTATGTTCAGAAATACTATTTCATACGGGATTTGAGAGAAGGGTATAATTCGTCTTTAACCAACTTATAATCAGGCTCAAAAGCTAATATCTTTTCGTAAATGCGAGCAGCAGAATTAATTTGTCCAATATTTTCATACATTCTGGCTAACTGTACCAGCGTATTCAAATACATCCAATTGCTATGCGTATTCCGCGTCGATTCCATTACACGTATAGCTTTTTGTAAGTATTTAACGGCTTGCTCTTTGTCTCCACCAAACAGTTTAGGCGCATGATATAAGGTATTGGCTTTATCAACAAGAGCTTGCACATTATCAGGATCAATTTTGAGTGCTTTATCTACATTAGCAATACTTTCCGAACCAAGTGTAATAGCTTTGAGTTTACTCAAAGCAATACGAAAACCTATATATGATCCCTTGAATGAATATGCCGTAGCATTTTTAGGCGAACTTTTAATGACTTCCGCAATCAAGCTTTCTCCTTTCGTAATATACTTTCCGGCCTCTGTATAGTTTTTTTCCCCAATCAGATAACCGATATATCCATAATAATAACTTATAAGTTCAAGCTTTTTATCATTCGAACTGATCTTATCGCTCTCCATCGATTTTAAAACATTCAACCATTTACCAATATCGCCTGTTACGAATGCATTATAAGTTTGTTCGCGATACGAATTTTGTCCAGCGACCACATAAGACACTGATAAACAAANNAACAAAACNAATACAACCTTTTTCATTAACTCTAAAAATTAGAATATAAAAATACATCGAAATATATGAAGCAACAAAACAATTTTCAAAGTAGTTTATTACAGTTTTGATGATAAAACTAAAAAAACGATATAATAAAGACCTTATATTATTCACCCAATGGCAACTATAAGCACTGCGCTTATCATCAACATTCAGATATTCAATCTGTAATTTTAATAAATTCAGTAATACGTCATTGTTGATTGACTTTGTCGTATTGTTAACATAAAAAATCATTTTGTTGACTGGCTTTATGGTAATGTCCAAAATCTGTGTGAGACTGTGTAGAAAAGTATGTTTCTGCACTATTCTCCAACTTTAGGACAAAATCCGTCATTTAAAAGTAAATCAAATCCGTTCTAAAATCTGCGTTCTATTTCTATGAAAATCAGAGAATATCCAGCTTTGTACTCGGCAAAATCCCTCACCTTGGGGAAGGGATATAGAGAGAGGTCGCAAAGGTCAGGGTTGTACCCCTCTGGGAAACTTTTTCTGCATTTTAGCTACAAAGACAGCGGAACGACGTTTCTGTTACCTTTTTGCTAAAAAAATGAAGATAGAAGATTCATGGCAAGCAGCAGAGTCGAGCGAAAAAATGAAGAAGGAGAACTATCCATGTTCTCCTTCCGTTAGGTTTCTGAATGTTAAAGAACAGGTTTGTGCCTTCGTATTGGAAAAAAAATAGTACTTTTGTAACCGAAAATGATGCGGGGTAACTCAATATCATGTTCACAATTTTTTTACCACAAATGGGGTGCCTTAATATTTCGGGCTGAGATCATACCCTTTGAACCTGCACGGGTAATTCCGGGAAGGGAATAAGAAAATCTTTTTTATTTACATAGCCTTTCTTTTTAAAGCCCTCATTTCATTTTGTTAAACTCAAAAAAATAACTAAATGTTATGAGACGAATTCTTTTTTTATTTGCATTCGTGCAATGTGCGTTTGTCCTTTACGCACAACAAACAGTAAAAGGGCGCGTGTTGGATGAGAACGGCCTGCCATTGGTCGGTGCAACTGTCTTTTTGGAAAATAACGGACAAAGTACCAACGAAAAAGGGGTCTTTACTTTTACCAGTGTGAATGATAAGAAACCTCAGCTAAAGATTTCGTATATCGGATACGAAACATTTCAGGAGATTATCAGCATTCCTTTCAATGAGGATGTAAAACTTAAAAAGTCTGTTGGCATCCTTCAGGAACTTACGGTATCATCGGTTCGTGCTAACGCCAAATCGCCGGTGGCTTACACCAATCTGAACAAGGAAACCATTTCCAAAACCAATCTGGGTCAGGACATTCCATACCTACTCACACAAACGCCTTCGTTTGTGGCTACTTCGGATGCCGGAAACGGAATAGGGTACACTGGATTTCGTATCAGAGGGACGGATGCCGCACGTATCAATGTAACCATTAACGGTATTCCGTATAACGACGCGGATGAACAGGGAACTTACTGGGTAGATATACCCGACTTTGCTTCGTCGGTCGAAAATCTTCAGGTACAACGTGGTGTAGGGACATCAACAAATGGCGCCGCCGCTTTTGGCGCCAACATCAACATGCAAACAAGCAATTTTTCCAACAAAGCGTCGGGCGAAGTTTCGGTTTCG
>WSSedL1CaDRAFT_10001774_pt1 | contig 11979 bp, 9 predicted proteins | sample WetSurSL1Cattail_FD_9464 | JGI IMG/M metagenome (IMG submission 9464)
ATGGGGCAAGCCACAATGACTGCTTCTGCACCACTGTCAACTGCATCTTTTATAATATTTCCCGAGAGCCGGCCGACAGTATCTGTTCGCGATATGGACAACCCTGCTCCGCAGCATTCGGTTTTGAATGCCCAGTCGATTGACGTAGCTCCTATTTTTGTCATCAAAACGTCCATTGACTGTGGGTCTTCTTCACGATCGAATTGCAAAACCTGGTGTGGACGCACAAGCAGACAGCCGTAATAGCAGGCCACTTTATGTTCAAAAGGTTTGATAATCCGTCCTTCAACTTTTGGTAAAATATATTTATCCAGCATTTGAATGACATTGAGGATTTCAGTCGTACCCTTATATTCCATTCCAATAGCCTGGGATATTTTTTTCTTTAGCTCAGGATGCTCTTCCAATTCATGAATGGTTATTGCCAACCGGCTATAGCAAGCGGCACAAGGCACAACAATTTCCTGCATTCCTTGCTTTTCGGCCAATGCCAATATACGAGCGGGTAAAGCCAACGATAACTCCTTATTCAGGTTATGCGCAGCCGTTGCTCCGCAACAGTTCCAGTCGGAAATTTCCTGAAGCTCTATATCAAAAGCCTTTGATATGGCCAGAACCGATTCGGTATAATCCCGTGACGACCCTTTTAGTGAACAACCCGGATATAATCCAAGAATCATATATTTATTGTTTTTTCTTTTTTATTGTTTTCGAAAAAATTGAGGCTACACTTTTCCGGCCTTCGATAAGTTCGGGTAACAGATGTAACTTACCTCTGGCAAATGCTTTAGGTGCCAGATTCATATCCTGCATTAGATGCAATGTGCTTGCCTTATAATTACCCAAAACGCCTATTTCGTATAATCGTCCTGTTTTCTCAATAGAATTCAAAAAGGCTTTGTGAAACGCTATGATATCTTTTGCTTTTGGATTGGTTTTCTTCTCCTTCAGCGATTTCTCCCTGAGAAAATCCATCATCTTTGGAATATCGATGCTCATTGGACAACGCGAGTAACAAACTTCGCAGGTAAGGCAAACCCATATGGTAAAGGATCGCAATACCTTATCTTCCAAATCAGGATCGCCTGTTTGCAGCATCCTCATCAAATAGCTTGGTGGATAATCCATTTCTGCAGACAAAGGACATCCGGCAGAACATTTGCCACACTGGTAACACTCGAGGGTATTAACGCCTGTCGCCTCCTGAACCTCACCACTTAGACCTGCAATTGTTATATGATCGGTATCATTACTCATAATCTTTTGTTGTAGAGATAAAAAAGATTTCGAGCACCTAAATTACTATTATTTTTAAAGGTGGTAAATATAGATGGTATGTTTTATAATTGTTATTAAAATAACAGTAAAAGTTTTGGCGGCTTATTGAGCTAAAATTGAATGAAATGCCATAATTAATGAGATTGAGTTTTGATAAGGATGACTCTGCTCAATAGTTCAAACTCCTAATGAACAAAGCACTATAAAACCACAAATGCACATATAATTGATTATATGTGCATTTGTGGTCTTTAAAAATTGGCAATCTATTTCGATGTCGATTCTATTTTTTCAATTTTTTCTTCGAGTGCCTGAATCTTTTTATTCTGAGCTTCGAGCTTTTTATTTTGGTCTATGGTATATAAAGTTAATTCCTCAATTTTCAGCAAAAGTTTCATTTGCATTTCTTTCATATTAACTCCATTCTCAACCATTTCTTTTTCTGAGGCTATTTCCGGAAGGTGCAGGTTGGTAGTTACAAAACTCTCCAATGTTTTTAAATCCATGAGTTTGTAATCGGTTTTAAATACGAAATCAGGAACACAATTGCCGGTTAAATCAACTTTTACTTCTTTTGCTCTGATTGTGCCGCATACATCGAGTTTGAAACCTGGTTCAGATGTACCAATTCCAATATTACCATCAGTTCTTATAAAGAACCGACTAACATCTGAAGTACCATTCCATGTTTGTAAATTAATATATCCTGTGTTATTTTGAATATCGTGAGCAATTATGTTAAGAGTTCCACCGCTATAATTGAATATTGCTTTTTGATTTACGTAACCAGCCCTACTTACTGCCAATCCTTCTGTTAGTATATTTGCTTCCGCTAAGGCAGGGGCAATTCCTATTGCACCATATGCATAAAGATTTTTTGCACTAAAGTCTGAACTACTATTGTTTAAATTTCCGGAATGCCAATATTTGTTCCACCCAGTCCAGGTGCCGTACCAATAAAGTCTTGAATAAAGTGTATTGTCACATCCTATTGCAACCGATGAAGACACTTGTGTTTCAAGAAAATTCTGATACCAAACGTTGAAATAATTAGATGTCGATCCTCCTTGGGGTGCATTCGCTGCTTGAAAACTACCAGTTATTAAGGAGGCTCCTTGTTGTCCAGTATAAAGTGAATTAAAATTAGATACTCCCTGGCAATTAACAGGCGTTTGGGCTAATGATTTTGTTAAAATTGAACTCAATAAAATCAATCCGATTAATATTTGCTTTTTCATTTTTATATTTTTTAAAGTTTGTTTGTTTCTACTCTTTTTTAAACCGATATTCCACGTTAACCTTTTCCGCTGTTTCGGGGTCTACGAATACACCGCGGTATATCAGGTTGTTTTGGTCCAGGTTCATTAGTTTATACCTGAAAGTTTCTGGGAAGCCAACTGCATACAAAATCAGCGAATCCGCCTGGATGGAATAGTTCATGACGTTGTAATCCTGCTGGCCAAGTACGTAAACTCGTACTGACATATCCGGCATATATTGATAACTAACTGAATCCAGGGATGGTGTTTCAAAGCGAACACTATCCGCAAAAAACAGATTTATTTTCCACATTTTACCGGTTATGGCGGTAAGGTTTATTTGTGAAGAAGCTTCCGATTGAAACCCCACAAAAATGACCAATGACAATACATATAATTTAAACCTTCTCATGTGTAATTAGATTTATGGTTGAACTAGTTTAATTCTTTTTAATAACAACTTTTTGGTTTACGCAATAACCGGAGGTTTCCACCCGCATGTTATAAATTCCATTGCCTATTGGGCCAAGCGGCAACTTAATCTTTTGGTAACCTTGCGTGTATGCATTGTTCCATACTTTTAAAAGGCGGCCACTCATGTCAAAAATACTTACTTTAACTTCGTCATCCTTTAGCAGGGATATCATTATGTTAATTTCATCCGATGCGGGGTTTGGATATACGCTGACTTTATCTGATAATGTACCAGACGAAGCATTAATTTTATCCGAACCTGATAATAGTGTATTGCTTGCGCTGACTTTTGCAGATTTAAGGGAACTGCTGTTCAGATAGGATGCATCAATGGGGATGTAGGCATGCGCTTGGTGGATAGAATCAGCTACTATTGCCAATTGGTTAACTTTTACGGTCATTTCTGCATCATATTCACTTTTAATGGCCGCTCTTTCCAATTCATACCTGTTTGCCGGAGGTTCGGGTGCAGACTTTAAAGTACTGCAATCCACATTGGGATCATAAGGAGCACACTTAATGTCCACTATATTACCGGAGAGGATGGTAGTTCCATTCGCAAGGATAACTGAATTCCCTGCTTGAATATTAATATCATTGCCCGTTATCGCAGATGAAATTGTCAAATCATTTAACACTGCGAGGTTATCATTTAAGGGAGTATTTATTGTTTTGTCAAAAGTATTTTGCAAAGATACTGTACCGAATGTTAAGTTATACAAATTATGTAACAGCATATAGTCCAGCCCTGTAAAAATTCCATAATGATAAAAGGGCGCTTTACTATCAATGCCCACAATATCCAAACCCATATATTTTGTTTTGCGAAAAGCAGTTATCGGATCTACCCATTTGTTACAAGCCCACCATCCTCCCTTGCCCTCGCTGTTTTGCAACCTGCCGGATGGATCAAAATATGGTTCATAACAAGGTAAATCACAAGGGGCAGAGGATAAAATATTTGTAAATATCGATTGTGCAATTATTGGAGTACCAGTTTTATGATGTAAATACCTGTGTAACAGATAATAAACCTCTTGGTCATAGGCACTACCATATTTTGCCAAAGACATTGCTGTAAGGTCCACAGTTAACAGGTTCGGATTTATTTGCTCAGGTAGCAAAGTTAATGCTACCGGAATTGGCACAGTGCTCCCCGGGAAAGTTAAATAATATCCACACAGATTTACTTCAGTAAACTTTATTCCCAATTTTGATAAAAATTTACCAACAACCTTTGGTACTTTAATAGTTTTACAATCAGCGACAAGGCCGGCTTGCCATGAACCACCAACGGCCGCATAGGCCTGTATTAATGAAGTTGAATAATCTTTCGCTTTAACATACATTATTGACGTAATTGCTTCACCAATTGAACCAATTCCATTTGGTATGCTAAGGTTATTAGTTTGCACAGTATTTACAAAATATGAAGAAGGAGAAGTAAAAACATCACCAATGTCATTCCATGCAGCAATGGCCATAGGGCTGTAGTCTCTCATGTCTATATCTATATGTAAATCTGTATTTAAATAAGGAATATTATCCTCGTCCACTTTTACCTCACAACGCATATTGCCAGCATGCAATTCGCCACAAATAAATTCGGCAGCCTTTGCTATTCCCCATTGGCTTCCATAGTTAAAATAGCCAACATAAGGGGCACCACTTGGTAATCTACTTTTCCATTCGCAGCCTTCAATCCAGGTGATTATTGCTTTTGTATACTGTTTGGCGGAATTAGTAAAGTTATACCCCTGATAAGTAACGTCACCCAAACATTTTTTAACTAAAGCAAATCCCATAAATAAATAAGCAACCTGATCTTGTGAGGGATAGCCTCCCAGAGTTTTATAATCTGAGTCAAACGTATTAACATCCAACCCATTAACATTGAGAAGAAGATCATACTTTTTGTTAAAGGAAGGATGATCTGTAAAAAGATTCTCACTCACATCATCACGACAAAAGAACCCATTCACTGTACAATCTGCCTTAGCCGGAAAATAAATTTTTTCTTCGGATCTGTCGAGCCTTTCATATGCAAGCATAGCATCACGTAGCTCCCCCAATACCGCCTCAACAGGTTGATTGTTATTTGCCAACAACCTGTATTCGGTTGCCAGCACACCAATATAAAAGCCCAAAAAGGAAGTAGCATCACCCCATCTAATATTTGTATAGGATTTTTCTTTGGTATCCTTATCTATATTTGTAACTGCAATTTGAGGTGCAGGAATACTGGTTCCTGGGGCTGTTCCACAATCAGCAGTACTACCCCTGACCATAAAATCGGTCATAAGTCTGTAACGGTAATACCAATATTTTGCCTGGTAAGGATCTGTCGCCTGCTGAGACATGCAATAGCTTGCCGGTAAATATAATAATGCTAAAATAAACAAGGATTTTTTCATGGAGGAGTCTGGATTAATTGCCTGGCTAAAAGTAAAAGGATTTTTTAAACCTTACAACTTTATTTTGAAATTGTTAAACAAAACTTATGATTTGTAAATTGAATTCAATGTTGAATCCTTATATAGCAAATGCAGCCCAACTGGATGATAAGTGAGTAATTACCTTGCTTGCTTTATTTCCGAAAGATATACCAAATGATCATTAATTTCAATACTTAAAAGTCCGTATTGATAGCTAAAATAGAAATTTTTATAGGGCGCATCCTTATTTCTTAATACATAATAATAAACTGAAGTATACGCTTTACCCCCTATGGAAATATTTTTATATAAAGAATCACAATCATATTTGGGTAAAACCCCTCGTTCACCAGTCCTTGTTAAATAAATATCAAACCAATATGCCGTATTTTTCTGATAATGGTGTATTTTATAAAATCCGGATGTGTCGACATTTGATTTATTTATTTTACAAATGTCATAGTACAGGGTTTGGTAACAAACTCTTGCATCTCCCTCAATCATAGAACCAAATATAAATTTAGTAACCTGAAAAGTATCCTTCTTACCGTTGTCGATTGTGTAGATTAATGTATCTCCTTGTCTGAAAACAGGGATTTTGTCAGCTGGTATGTTGTTACAGCCTTCATCGCACCTGGTAAATGCAATAACAAAAAAAATTAAAAGAAAACCGTAAGTCAGCTTTTTGACCATATAGAACATATTAATTGCCAAGGGTTAAAAGTAAATGTTTTTGGGAGAATGAGCAAATAGCATTGAAGAAACCTAATCCCAATTGGGAATGGTTGTAAAGTTCTGAAAAACAAACCCCATGAAAAGAGTAATTTACTTTTCTATCTAAATGCATATTTCAGTTTGTCACGCAACTATTTAATTATTATGAAAAACCCTTATTTCGTTTTTTTTAACCTTAGTAGAATACATTATTAATGAGTTGGTCAACCTTATTAGCTTATTATAGGTGTCATTTACTTTTTAATAAGGCAATAAGGTCGTCTCATGTGTGATATGGTTTTCTACTAAGGTTTGAAAAGAAATAATAAGGTTAAAGAAATAAAAGGACGTACGATATAGAACGTAAATTTGTTAAAACTTAACAGCACTACCCAATTGGGAGACTTTTGATTTGTAGTGCAAGAAGATACGAACTTAAAGGCCTGCTACCGTGCCGGCCTTATATCCAAAAGCCATATCAAATGCTTATTAAATTCAACACTTAGTACTCCATATTGGTAATTATAATACAAATTTCTCCAGTGTTTTGCGGAATCCAATGAGAAATAATATACTGTAGAATATGCTTTGCCACCAATGGAAATATATTTATAAGTGGTGTCTGAATCGGCCCCGTCAAAATGAATGCTCTCATTACCCCCAATACTGTCCAGATGCAAATTCATCCTGGGGAATTCCGCATCTTCACCAGCAGATATTTTATCAAGGTTTGATGCATCTATGGTTGATTTATTTATGTTTTTAATTTCATAATTCAATCGTTGCACACAAATTCCGGTACTGCCATCAAAAGAACCAATATCAAAAGTTGTAACCCGGAAAGTATCTCTTTTAACCGTATCAATCGCATATATTAAGGTATCGCCTAGTCTGAACAACGGAATTTTACTGGTTGGAAGGTTGTTGCAGCCTTCATTACACTTCGTAAATGCAAAAACCACAAAAATCAGGAGAAGGAAAATACAGGTTGGTTTTTTGAACATGGTTTGAATTAATTGACAATGGTTAAAAGTAAAAGTTTTTGGCTTAATTCGCAAATGACTTAATTCGCAATGTACATTCCTATTGATCGTTTTTTCACAGCTTCTGAATTTATTAACGCAATTACATTTTTCAGTTTTAAAATATTCAACATACTGTATTAGAATTATTTAGTTTATTCGTTTTTAACATTATTTAATTTTTTCCCTAAAGTAATTTTACTATTTTTGTCGGGCATGTTCTTTTAAAATGCTGTAAATCAATTATAATTTCAATTGCCTGACAATATTAAGATTGAATTGCTTATAGATGTATTACAGGGGTAATTAAGAATTTTTTGTAATATGCAATTGGTTAGCCCTCCTGTTTTAGGAGAGCTTGCCCGCCCACTGGCAGGGTTGGGAGGTTTTTTAAAACATCAGAGTACTCGCCTCCCATTTTTTATAAGTTGATTTTTGGACATTTAAACCTATGATCTATAAAAATTAGATTAGATACTTGGAAAGTAAAAATGATTTGTTAAACTCGCCAAAAAATTTATTTACCTTTAAACCCTTGTGATTTCTTTTATGCAAAGTTGGGAAGAGATATTGTTTGATGACCGGAACAAAGCTTATGGTTCATACCAGCTTAGAAAGAAATATACAAAATATTTGTTTAGTGGATTTGTTATTGCCGTTTTATTAATTCTGGTCCCCAGCAGCATTGCCTTTTACGAAAGCAAGATGCTTAATAACTATGATAATTTGCCTTACATTGTTTCAGTTGAGTTAGATCAATTACCCGATATGGAATCCTCATTTACTCCACCACCACCCATGGAAAAGAAGAGCGAGCCTGATCAGCAGGAACAGGTTCCGGTGATAGTTGATTCGGTTCCATTACCCACCCTGGAAAAGGATAAGGAAAAAGAAAACCAAAACAAAGATAAGGATAGTATTTCCAACGACAGTAAAGGGTTAAATGACGGTAATGGCTTTGATATTAATGGTGACAGTGCGCAGATATATACCTATGTCGATAACAGAGCTGAGTTTCCGGGAGGTAATGAAGCTTTGAGCAGGTTTATCTTTCAGCATGTGGACCCGGAGCTGGCACACCGTAATAATATTGAAGGCAGAGTAATTGTTCAATTCCTGATTACCAGGTATGGAGAAGTCCGTGATGCTTCTATTAAAAAAAGTGTACATCCATTGCTCGACAAGGAAGCCTTAAGGGTTATAGGAATGTTACCCAAATGGCAACCCGCAAAACGCAAGGGAAGACCTGTAAATACACGAAACATAATTGCTATTATTTTTCATAAGAATAGCGGTTGATGAATATTTTAAATGATAATGAACCTTTTCACTAAAGCGAACTGATTATAAAAAATTAACCTATGAAGCAACCTATCAATTACAAATTATGGAATAATATTACAGGAGCTCTGGTATTCCTGGCTTCTGCATTTATTTATCTTTCCACTTTAGAGCCCACTGTTAGTTTTTGGGACTGCGGTGAGTTTTTGTCATGTGATGCAAAGCTCGAAATAGCTCATCCATCCGGCGCACCCATGGTTATGCTTATAAGGCATGTGGCGTCATTACTGGGCGGATCAAACCCCAAACACATAACATTAATTATTAATGGCACTTCAGCCATAGCCAGTGCACTTACCATCATGTTTCTTTTCTGGACCATTACCTGGTTTGGCAAGAAGATATTATCCTCAACCTGGCAGGAATCGAACCCTAAGAAAATACTGATTCTTGCTGCCGGCATTATTGGCGCAATGGCTTATGCTGTTTCCGATTCATTCTGGTTCTCAGCCGTTGAAGCAGAAGTTTATGCCATGTCATCGTTGTTCACGGCCGCTGTTTTCTGGTGCATATTGAAGTGGGAAGAAGTTGCTGAAGAGCCAGGTTCAGAACGATGGTTGATGTTAATTGCCTATATATGCGGATTATCCATTGGTGTCCACTTGTTGAACCTATTGGCTATTCCTGCCATCGTTATTTTGTTTTACCTTAAATCGTACCAAGTTAACCGGAAGAATACCATTAAAGCTGTTATAATTGCAGGTCTAATACTTGGGGGTATATTATATATTCTTATTCCCGGCCTGCCCAAATATTTTTCATGGATTGAACTTATCGCTGTTAACAGCTGGAGTTTACCTTATAATTCAGGCTTTGTTATTGGTGGCGCCATCCTTATTGGTGGTTTTGGTTTTGGTTTATACATTTCCCGCAAAAAGCAAAAAATCTGGCTTTATAATTCAATTATCTACATAGCACTCATCATCCTTGGCTTTTCGAGCTTTGGCGCTGCAATTATTCGTTCACATGATAATCCACCTGTAGACATGGGAAATCCTGAAGATCCGTTTTCCCTGGAGAATTACCTGAATCGGGAGCAATACGGACAGCGGCCTTTTCTTTACGGACATTCTTTTGCATCGCCAATGGTAGATAATAAAGAAAGAAAGAGCTATCAGCGATTTAATGGTGAGTATGTTTCATATCCACTAAATCCAACAGTTATTTACGATAAAAACACGCTCATGCTTTTCCCTCGAATGGCAAGTGAGAAGCCAGAGCATGTAGAAGCTTATAAGCAGTGGACAGATTTCAAAGGAAGACCATATTACCGTTCCGCTGAAGATGGTAAGCAGGAAACCATTATGCTTCCTACGTTTGGTGAGAATATGACATTTTTCATGCGATATCAGCTTGGGTTCATGTACATGCGATATTTTATGTGGAATTTTGCCGGACGACAAAACGATATACAGGGGCACGGAACCGCTTTGTACGGTAACTGGATATCCGGTATCCCATTTATTGATAATTTACTCGTAGCTCCCCAGGATAAATTTCCTGCTTCTTTAAAGCAAAATAAGGGAAGAAATGTTTATTTTTTCCTACCATTATTATTAGGATTGATCGGGCTTTTTTTTCATTACAAAAAAGACAAAAGAAACTTTTCAGTCCTGGCCTTATTATTCTTTTTTACAGGCATTGCCATTGTAATTTTCCTGAACGAAGAACCAGTTACTCCCCGTGAGCGTGATTATGTTTATGTGGGTTCGTTCTATGCATTTTGCGTTTGGATTGGTATTGGCGTTATTGCACTTGCCCAATGGTTCGAAAAAACAACTAAACTCAAGGATAAAATTGCCATTCCTGCTGCTATTGTTTTGTCGATAAGTGTACCATGGATTATGACCTCACAAAACTGGGACGACCATGACCGTTCCGGGCGGTATGCCGTATTGGAATATGCACGCAATTATCTTGAATCATGCGAGCCAAATGCTATTCTGTTTACCAATGCTGACAATGACACTTATCCGCTATGGTATGCCCAGGAAGTAGAAGGTATCCGCCGTGATGTTCGTATAGTTTTGTTGCCTTACTTATCAGCATTCTGGTATGTGGATCAATTGCGCAAGCCCATGTATGACAAACCCGGTCTTGCCATAAGTCTATCAGAAGATAAATTTATTGGTGGCCTAAGGTCTTATTTGCCAATTATAGACAGGGTTGATTCCACAAAGGAATTGAGTGTTTTACTTCAGTTTGCCGGTAGCGAAGATCAAGTTGCAAAAGTACAATATTCAGATGGGCAAATCGTTAATTTTGTTCCATCACACAAATGGTTGTTCCCGGTTAACAAACAAAAGGTTACTGTAAAGCCAAAGGATCACTGGCCTATAGAAAATATGGTTGACATATCTCTACGAGGAAATTACTTACGCATGGATCAACTGGTTTTGTTAGATATTATAGCTTCCAATAACTGGCAACGACCCGTATACTTTGCTTCTATACAGGAACCAAGAACGTATGGACTGGATAAGTACCTACAACTCGACGGGTATGCATATAAACTAACACCATACAAAAGTAATCCGCAAGATTTGCAGGAAGTGGGGCTGCTTACTATCAACAGTGACGCTCTCTATGATAAATACATGAATCGTTATGAATTTGCTTCGCTTGGTAAGTCAAATGTATATCTTGACTGGACACATGTTTACACTGTTTCCATACTGGGCTTACGAGAAAAATTTGTACGTCTTGCCGAGATTCTTATTGGTGAAGGCAAGAAAGATAAAGCTATTAAAGTGTTGGACAAAATTACCACCATGCTGCCTCACGAGAATATACCTTACAATTATGAGATGTTGGGAATCATCAATGGATATTTTCTTGCAGGACAGAAGGCCAAAGGCGAGGTTCTACTTAGAAAAATGGAGAAAATTTCGAAAGAAAACCTGCAATATTACAGAACACTTCCAAGTAATGATCTTGGCTATGAAATTAGGGTAAATCTGGTGGTTATGCAACAGTTGAGTCAAGTTGCTGAGAGAAATCAATTTCCGGATATCGCAAAAGAAATTACCGAATATTGCAATGGGCTGGATAGTAGGATATTACAGTATTTGCAGATGAAATAGTAGATTGAGGTTTATTATTTCATTAAAGACCATGCTGATGTGGCCAAGCAGTCTGATCGTCATTAACATTTTTAGTAGAAAACCCGAAGGGTTGGCATATTTATAGAACACCTTCGGGTTTGAGACTCTCTCTGTTCGGCTAAGGTTCTGCCTTAATCGAATATATCCTTACAGGTTCATGCCTGTATAACAGACGAGGTAGAACCCATAGCAGCCAAGCTAAAATGGGAAATACATTAGACTGCTGTGTTTTAGCCCTGAAAGGGCGGCATATACTAGCCCAGGGCTTCGCCCTGGGTAAGAAAACCGAAGTTTTATTTGAGCCACGATAGCCAATTAATCGAAGCCTTGAATTATTTTTGGCTCAGAAAAA
>WSSedL1CaDRAFT_10001775_pt1 | contig 11962 bp, 10 predicted proteins | sample WetSurSL1Cattail_FD_9464 | JGI IMG/M metagenome (IMG submission 9464)
GTATTATGGCACAACAAAAAAGTATTCTAAAATTACAAGGAACCATTGGCGGAATTACGTTCTACAAATCACAAGATGGTTATCTGGCCCGGGAAAAAGGTGGCGTGGATGCTTCCCGAATTGCTAATGATCCGGGATTTGCCCGAACCCGTGAAAACGGCGCTGAATTCGCTAATGCGGCTTCAGCAGGAAAGTTATTGCGTGATGCCGTTCGGGTATTGGGCAAGGATGCATCGGATGGACGTGTAACCGCCAGGCTTACTCAGGTTATGGCGCAGATCAAAAACATGGACGAAGCCAATGCCAGGGGCGAACGAAGTGCAGCTGAGGGCATGGCAAAGGCAGAAGCCAAGTTATTGTTGAATGGGTTTAATTTCAACGTTAACTCCGTTCTGGGAGCTGTTTTGTACAGCCCGTATCAGGTGAATATCGCTACTGGCGAAATCAGTATCGCTTCAATCAATCCACAAAATGATATCAGCATTCCTTCCGGAGCTACCCACATCATTTTCAAAGGAGGTTGCGCAAGTGTTGATTTTTCAACAGGAGATTCTGAAATTGCAGTTTCTGACCCTATTCGTGTAGCAATAAATGCTGCGGCTCAACCCCTTTTAATTAAACCTGCAGCTGTACCTGTTCTTGACGGAATCAAGTTTGTTTTGTTATCGATTGATTTTATTCAATCGGTAAATAACGTAGATTACTCATTGAATAACAATGCTTACAACGTGTTGGCTATTGTTGAAGTTGTTTAATTCCCATCAAGATTAAGCCATGGAAAAAGAGAATAATGCTACAGTAAGCAATCCCAACGAAATGAACGTCGTTCAACGAGTGAAAGCTCCAACTCCAAAGTTTTTCAAAATTTTGCGCACAATCGGTTTAGCGTTGGCGACTGCCGGTGGAGCTCTTTTAGCAGCTCCAATTGCATTACCCGCTGCGGTAATCTCTGTTGCCGGTTACGTTGCACTGGCGGGCGGTGTAATGACAGCAGTGAGTCAAACGGCAGTTGAGACTACCAATTCAAAAACAACAGAAAATGAAGCTCCTTGAAACAACCACTAATGGCAATGTATATGCAGGTACTTGTGGCGGAATGTTGCTGTCAGTTTTCAGTAATGTATTTGTAGAAGACCTGGTGCGTACAGTTGTTTTAGCCGTTGTAGGTGCTGTTGTTAGTTTTGTTGTTTCGTTGATTTTGAAGAATTTTATCCGGCGTAAGAATCGCTAAAAAACTACTACTTTCCGGTGTGGTAACCTTTTGTAGTAGTATAGCCTCCCTCAAAAAGGGAGGCTTTTTTTGTCGATACCTATTTAAACATACTTGTAAAACAGCATCCGCTTTGCATTGGAGATTAAAAGCAGGTTTTGTTTATACTGTTTTTCCATCGCTTCCAGACTGCGGAGAGCTGCCACGGCTTTTTCAAACTGAGCCGGATTTTGACCTATTTTATTTAAGCCATCCAAAAGGCAAGACTTTACATCCCGAAGAACAACAAAGGGAATGACTGAACCCCGCAAAAACGGATAAAAGGCTTTTGATTGCCACAAACTATACAATAGCCAGTAGATTTGTTCCCTTTCTTCTTCACATTGAAAGCGGATTACAAAACAATTTGGACAGGGAGCGAATAAAGGCTTTCCGCTGTTATTTCCTTTGTTTAAAATGAAGAAATGTGGCATATTATAAGCTACGCCCGGACGATGTGATTTGATGCTAAAAGTGCTCATAAACTGGAGGAATTAAAGGGTTAGAAACTAAAGCTGCTGCGCCCGTAAATAATTTTTACCCCCAGAAAAGAAAAAGAAAAAAAGAAGAAAAAAAAGAAAAATATAGCCATCTTCATAGGCGGACGGATTGGGCTGTCAAGGTTTTTGGGAAAAATACTACCTGAAGCTTGCGTAAGTGTGGAGATTTTTTCTCAAAACCCGAAGGGCACCGACCTTTACTGCCCAAAGCGTGGATTTACTTCGTGAATAGCTGCTACGCTCGGCATACTTCAAACAAGTTTGAGTCTGCACTCACTTGCAAGCTAATTGTGTTGGCCGCCTTATCTTTGCTAGATTTTTTATTTTTTTGTCGGTAAATATTATACTCAAAAAGTCCTTGTTGTATTTGTCTTTTTGAATCCTTTTGGAAAAGAAACCATTCCTTATCAAATTCTAAAAAGGATTCTTTTTATTGGGGCTAACTCGTCGCAGGAACGAAGGCAACCACTGGAAATGGGTGGAGAAGGGCATGGGTAGGGACGAAAGAACGGAACATGTGGAGTGAGAAAGGAGCTACTTATGCCGCGGGGTGCTGAGGTGGCTGCATGAATGCAGGCATAATGGAGTGTAGGGGTTCGGAGTGAGGTACGAACGTAGTTCCTGAAGCGTAATGGAGCCGGAATGGATGCACCGACCGCAAGCACTTGAAATAATAAACGATTGCCTGAAGCGACTGCAACAACTACAGGGCGGTGGGGAAAATTGAGGTTCTTTATTATGGGGCTAACTCGCCGCAGAAATGAAAAACAGACCACTGGAATAGCGTGGGAAAATGGCTTGGGTAGTGACTGACTGTATTAATGGAGCTTGCGAAATGGAAAGGAAGGAGACTACCGGAGCGGTGCGGTGCTGAGGTGTGTGCATGAAATGAAAGCGGAATGAAATGTAAGGGTTCGAAGTGAGGAACGAACGTAGTTCCTGGAATGTAATGGGCTTGAATGAGTACATATACCGCAAGCACATGGATAAATCAATCCGGTATGTTTTTATTTACTGCACAACTAATGGGTGGTGGGGTCTTATTGTGGCTCTTATATTGGCGGTACGCCTGAACAACGCACCGATAAGGTGCAATTACTTACCGCTCTGCCTTTAGGCGATTAATGGGGCTAACTCGTCGCAGAAATGAAAAACATACCATTGGGTTAGCGCTGGAAAAGGGCTTGGGGAAAACGGAATGAATGAAGCTTGCGAAATGAGAATGAGTATTTCCCGAAGCCGCGGGGTGCTGAAGTGTATGATTGGAATGAAAGTGTAATGCAGTATCAGGGGTCAGCGTGAGGAATGAACGCAGCTCCTGGAACGGAATGGAGCGAGAATGGAAATCATATACTGCAAGCACATGGATAAACAACCACATTTTTTTTATTTTCTGCACAACTGATGGGTGGTGGGGAAATTCTGAGGTTCTTCGGGCAGCGAAGCGGGGAAAAAGCGTTGATCTTGTGCGGCTATTATACATAATTAGGTTATGGGCTTCCCTATTGATTTGCCGTCAGGCAAGGGAATGACCATTAACTACATGTTATGTATAATAGCTTTGAGTTGTTTTTTTATGGCGCAAGTGTAGCACGGTGGTGGCGGTTGGAGTGCAAACGTCTTTTTTTGCCTTTTCTGCAAAAAGTGTGACAGAAAAAAACAACGAAGGGTGGATTGTGCGGAAGCCGACAAAAAGACCGTGCAAGCCATGAGGTACGAATGGTGGGGATTTTTGGCGGCTGGTGGTTGCCCTGCGGAGCTGCCCGTAATAAACTTACAGGCGAAGCCTGACCGCTGAAGAGATTTTTATTGTAATGCTTTTACAAGATATACATACAAAAATAAGAGCCACTTAGGGCTCTTATTCAAATTTCCTTTTCATAAAACAATAGACTTTTCCGTATTCATCATTTTCTATCGCGTCAGCTGTACCATGTTGAATATCATTGAATGGACCTAATTTACTTGTCCAACATCCATTACTTAGTTCTCTTGCAGCATGTGTACAATCAGTTGTGTCTGGCTTTACATATAAAGCAATTTTTCGATATCCAGCTTCAAACTGACAATCATCACAGCACTCATATCCTTTCAACTTAAAGGCATCAATAAAATTATTTACATTACAGTCAAGAATTTTATCTGAAGGCCAATAATGTACACCATCCAAATATAAATACTCACCTGTATTAGGCCACATCCATCTATTCTCAATATTGTATGCCCAAGCTATACAGTTATAGATAGGTGTAGCATTACTTGTAATCTTAAAATCTTTGTCTTGGATTAGCTTTGGGAATGCTTGGAGTACTATACGCTTTATTTCTTCAGCTCTTTCACCCATAATTTGCAAGCATCAGAAATAGTAGTGTTTGGATTATCTGTAATCTTACGATTGCAAATGAGATTAAGAGCCCATACAAGAGTTGAAGGCTTATTTTCAATTTCTTCAATTATAAACGGAACAGCAGATTGACCCATTGCTACAATTGCTTGAAAGTCTGCATTATCAATAATTGCTTTAGTAGAAGATAGGAATAAAGTCTTTTTCTGCCAATTTATCAAATGGCTTTGAAACCTAAACTTATTAAAAAATAATGCTCCATCACTTTTATCTACAGACTTTATATACTCAGAAGTTCTATTGTTTGAAGTGATTGTCAATATTCCACTGTAATTATCTATATCAGAATACGCAAATGTTGAAGCAGCAGATAAAAGCCCAACAGCAAGAGTGAGGGGCCTTAATTTATTTGATAGTTGGACTAATTGCATAAATCTAAAGTTTTTTGAGTTATATTGCCAAAAAAGATTTCATTCTTAACTCCACGCAGTATTTCCATATTTTCAGCAAGAGTATCTTTTTCAAAAATAAGACGTTGTCTATCTAATGTGTCAATATCAAATGTGTAGATAAAACTATTTGCACGCTCATTTTCGACATTTTGATTAACTATAGAATAGATATCAGTATTGGGAATGTCCATTAATAGTCGGAAACCGTATTGTCGTAGAGGGTATGGCAATTGATTATCTTCACTACTTGAAATTAATGTTTTAAAATAGTCTTGTGGATTATCAAAATTCTCAAATGAAAAACGATTAATAAAGCGTATAGAAGTCCGATTGACCTCAGTGTTCTTTAAAATGTCAGTTAATGAGGATATAGCTTTTATTGTGGATTCTTTGAATTTAGCCCAACCTTGATAAGGACGTTCATCTATATATGTAATTGTGCCTTCTGAAATTTCTAATTTGATTTTTTGATCCACGGTACAATACAAATAACTTCCAATTTTGGCATCTGAAGTACCAGTTATTTTTGACACACCTAATGGTATTGAAGTGCCTCCTAAATCAATTCCAACCTGAATATTGTCCTTCCTAATTGGAAAGTTATGCTTCAAGATTGTATCATATTTTAGGAAATCATTCAACTTGATACCGGTTGAGTTGAACTTCAATTGAAATAAAGCTACAACTACAGGAGGATTATTGAGATTTGTCCAGTTTTTCATTTTAATTCAATGAGCCACAAAGTTACTTTAATTTATTGAAATCACAAAACACAACTATTATGCTTATATACAGATGTTTGTGTAAGCGCAATTGTTTTTCAATCATCTTAGTATAAGTGTAGGTGTTTATTAAAATCTTGTTTATTGTTTGACTACACAAACAAATGTGTAAAGAATAAGTTCGTTATCAATATAAATGACTAAACCATTTTTTTACTTCAAGTTGATTGAATCTAAAGTTTAAAATATATTTCAATATAATAATATAATGGGGAAGTTGGGGAAACTGGATTTTTTGAGAATCTCCTGTATACTTCATATCCCCAATATCCTCACTTGTGGAGATAGGGAATTTGCTATATTGATAGATATTACTGGGTTAATGAAATGTCTGGATCGCCATATAAATGCATACAACCCCATGCGGCAACAGTTGGATATTTTTCATTCACAATCATATTTGCTTCATGAACAGAAGTTATAATATCATTGCCACTATGTATCTGAGATAAAAACTCTTCCAACCAAATTGGAGCAACATCTATTGATAAAGACCAAAATGGTGCAATAACAGCAGAGTAACCCTCTAAAATAAAATCTTTGACTATTGAAGAAATACTATTTGAAAATGGAGTTGCTTGTGTTGAGCCCGAATGACAAACAAAGAAAATTAATACTTTGCCATTCCCAATATATTTAGAAAAATCCAATCTCGGATTTTCATCAGGGTATAATGCTGGTATGGTTGCTATGTTGTTTGTACCATGAGATACAATAATATTTAAATCAGACGAAAGAGGCTGAACCGGAACTTCAGCAGTATCAATTTGGAATGAAAATTTATTCAAAGAATCTTCAAGTTTGGAAAACAACATGCTGATTGTCCAATCGCCACATACCGTAGGAATCCATATTGCTTTAGAAAATGAAGCATCAAATTTTGTTTTACCACTATATTTGACAAACCACTCCGTGGAAATAATATTACATATGGGTCTTTCTAAATAAAGAAACTTTTCGTTATGGTCAATTAATAAGTTATGAGGAAATCCCGCTAAATCCATGTCCATGACAACAAGAAGACTTTTTGTATCAGCCTCCATATTTATCTTTGAAAAAATTATTTCATTTTTGATTTGATTAGATTCATCCAAATGTTCTTCTGGTAAAACCATTCTTACTTCGTCACGCGATTTTGTGGTTGTAATAAATGACAAAGTAGAGAAGTATTTTTTATTAACAAGTCTGTGAAATTTTCTATTATCCCATGTGGTTATTTCATTGTAAGTCTTCTGATCGGTCAATGTTAATACAAATGTCTTATTTTCGCTATGTAAAATCCAAGCAAAATTATATTTTTTGTTTTGTTCTAAAAGAGTAATTGTATCTGAAAAATCACCATAAATTTTTTTGAAAGATTCATCGTCAATATTATTAATAGTTGCTTGAACAAGACCAATTCTTTCCTTTTCATTGAAAATAATACTTAAATCTGCTTTCACCATAGCAGCAAGTAGTAAGGTTTCAAAATCAAAATTATTTTGAGAAATTCTTATAATTCGATTCGCAATAACAATAGTTATGTGGTTATCATTTTTTAAGTCTTCTACATAACTTGTTTCGTCTAACCTTACCAAAGAATCCTTTAATAATTTTTTAAGGTCAGAAATTTCTCCAAAAAACATTATTTTATAATTTTTGTAATTCTCTTCGGGTACAATGTATTCAAATGTAGTTATATAAAAACCTAATGCAGATTGTGAGTAATCGGCATCAGTATATACTCGCTTAATATTATATAGAGTAATTAACCAAGGTAAAGCATCGAGAACACCATTTGCAAAAATTTGCTCTCTATGTTCATTTAAGTAGTCAAGTAGTTTTGTAGGTAATTTAGGGTCTTGCTGCATTAAAAGACCCGCATAATATGAATGAGCTAAAGATCTTTTTTCATATTCGTCATATTCTATATAGCTTGGAATAGATTCATAAATATCTTTTGAAAATTTATGCATGTCAATGTTCCGGAAAAATCTAATACTTTCTTTGATTATTAATTCTATATATAATGAATCTATGCTTGACTTTTTTAATGCAACAGTAAAACTCAGTATTGCATAAACTAATCCCGGAATTGCAGCTTTATTGGTTGAATATGCAACGAATGTATTAAAGTAACCATATTCAACTTTATTGTGATTGTGGGAAGTAATAATAATTTCTTCAGAAAAATTTCTTGACAGTTGTTGGTGCTGGGAAACAGAAAAATGTTTAACGATATTCGCTGAAATGAAGAAAATTGTGTGATAGTCACCAATGGATATTAACAACCTTCTTAACATCACAAGTTGCATCATTACAGTATCAATTATTATTTTATCCCAATCAAGATTCTCAAGAAAATGTTGAATTGCATTTATAGATAACCCAATCATTTCTTCAATATCAGATTTTGAAAAGCCATCTATATTTATATCATCCGAAGATAACCTTAAACCCTGATTTTTTTTGAAATTAGTTTCAAAAAGTTTGGTGAGTTTTTCTAAATCAGGTTCTCCGGTAATAGCAAATGTGGTAGGTTTAACTTCATTGATATGAGAAGTTTTAATTATTGCATTGTATAACTCGAAATAGATTGAAATAAGAAATGCTATTGAAGTATTTGAACATTTTTCAAAAATTGAAAGTAATTGGGGTATATATTCAAAATAAGTAGAATAGCTGACAGATATTTTCTCGAAGATAGTTTTAATTAAAGAAATAATCTCATAATCTGGATATGTACCAACTTTGTGGTGAATGGTTAGTAGCTTTTGATTTAGCTCTTTTATTAATGCATCTATTTCAATATTACTCATAAAATCAAAAGATTATGCTTGTTTATACATTTGAGAACTGTGTTGGTTTTAGAATGTAGTAAATTTAGAATTACCAAAAGCGATTTCTACTATTCTTGATAAATTCATCAGCTTTTTGTTTTATATCCCAATAGGTATTGTAATTACCGTCAAACATACCTGCTTTTATTGGCAACCATTCTGCTTGTTTTGTTTCTGCCTCTTTGAAAAAATCATTAAACAGACTATTGCTTAATCTTACATATCCATCTTTCCAAACATACTGCCCAACAGGAAGCCAACTATTATCTTCAATGAACATAAAATTTAGCGAAAGCATATATTCAAAAATGTCGAAATAGTTTTCAAATTCTTTTTCACTTGAAATGATTGATTTGAAATATGGTTTCAATGTACTACACATTGTACTACTTATAGGTGTTTTTTTATTCCCAAATATTACACGAGAATGTGTGAAATCGCACAATTGAATTGGATTGAGTTTTGTAATTATGTATGGGTTCTCATAATCGCCGTCATATTTATTGTATTTCAAATGGAAAATATCGTTTAACAACTTAAATTTAGAAGATATAACCGCAGATACTCCAATGGCATATAATAGTGTAATGCTTGGAAGATAATACATGTCTCTTGAAAATTGATAACAACTTCCGTTTGAAGATTTTGCAGGTTCAGTAATTTTCCTTAATACTGAATAAAAAATTGATTCTTGTTTTGCTGAACACCAATAAACTCCATTAATACACAAAGGTAATAAAATGGAAATTGAGGATTGAAGTTTATCTATTTGCGGTAGAAGTAGCTCAGAGTTTGGATAAATATTTGGATCGTCAATACTTTGGATTTTGTGAAATGCACTATCAGTTTCCTGTTTTATTAAGTCGTGCAACAAAATTTTGTTTTCTTCTTTTACGACATATTTTTTTAACCGCTGAACAGCAATTTCAGCATTGAGAGGGTGATTATTGTCCAATTTTTCCAACGCAGAAATGCGTTCATGAATATTTGAAAAAAAAGAATCAGCTCCTTGTATTTCTATTGAAGAACCTTGACGGTATTCTGCCAAGTTTTGTAGTTCAACTTCGCAGCTATTTACATATGACCAAAAGCTATTAAAACGCCTATTTTCAGATTGGCGAATGGTTGATACTAATCCAATATCCCACTTTGCAGACCAACCACAGGAAATTATTCCAAATTCGTTAATTACTCGTAAAAGATAATCTTTTAGCTTAGGCGGATAATCTGCTAATTCCGACTCTGTGTTGAGAAATCTACAATCTAAATAATCTCCATTGATTTTAATTATGGTAAACGAAGAATGTACCAACGGTAATGCACCATCAACATCATCAACGTACCTAATGACCTGTGGCGTGACTCCTACATCTTGTAATGCAGTTTCTAATAACCTATCGAAATTAGTCGTAATTACAACCTTGATATATCCTTTTTTAGCTAATTGAGCAATGGACTTATGAGCCAATGAGGGTTCTTTAAGGTGTTGTTCTTTTTCGTCTTCAGTCGCTTCGAAGTATGGCCTGAGTAAATTTACTCTTTCTGTGGGCGTTACTACTAATTTTGAAAGGATTGTAGAGTAATTCGGTTGCTCATTGTATTTTTCCTCAAACCATGTTTCCTCATCTGGTATACAAGTTTCTCCATTTTGAGCGGCTAATTTGCGAATTAAATCAATGGTCACATCCCAACCTGTAGGAATACCCGCTGATTTTGATATTCCTGATCCTAACAAAAGGGAATATACTCCTTTATTTGAATATATTGAAAATGCGATTGTAGTTAGTGTGTTGTTCATAAGCTGACTTAATGCTTTCTCTCTGTTTTTAATTTTCAGAATGGCACTATAAAACTTAATAAAGTCTTTTTGATTTTGTTCTCCGATATAGGTTCACCAAGTGGAAATTTTTCTTGTGAGATTTTCGGAAATAAATTGGTAGAATAATACAACTAATACATACGATTTAAAGTCCTAGCCATCAGTATTACCTTGTAAATCAGTTGCTATTTGCCATATTGTGCGTGAAAATTTCCGCATTCTTGTTCTTTTTCTACTCCAATTTTCTTTGCAAAAGAAATTAGGTTTGCATTTTGTTAGGTTTGCATTTTTACATTGATTATGTCTTTCAGTGCTGAGTATCATCACCTATCGTGTTTTTTATTTACTTTCACAAATAAAATTTCAAAAATTCATTTGCTTCTTTCAAACTCAATTCACCCGTTACAAACTTATTTTGCATACTCTTAAAATATATTTTATCATATTCTTTCATTTTGAATTCAATTTCTGCATTTTCGAATATTTGTTTATTTAAATAATTTATTAATTGCTTTAATCCATTTATTATTTCATGAGTACAAGAAATCACTAAATATCGATATTTGAAAAAATTCAGTTCTTTGGAAAACTCTGAAACATCATCTATGTGGGTAAAAGCTGAAGTTCCCCAACTTGAAATTATTTTGTGATATTGTTTATCCCACTCTAAATTACTTTCATAATTTTTTTGCAAATTTTGAGGGTTAATATCGAATTTATATTTATCGCCAAGTCTTAATACCTGTTTATCCTTGTTGATAAAACCTTTATAACCTCCAAATTCATTAGGGAAATCAATAACAATGCATTTCTCTTTTGGAATCTTGATTTTTCTAAATATAATCTTATCGCCTTTATGTACAAAAGGAGCGTTATATATAATATTATCATAGGTTACTTTGCAATATTCAGTATCTAATCTTTTAAGTTCAAAACCATAAAATTGATTTGCATTATTATCATACCACCCAACTATTTCAAAAATTAGCCTCCCTTTATATGCAAGATACTTTCCCCATTCACCCAATTCATTTATAAAGTCATTTCTATAATAACTATCATTTGTAATAAACTTCTGTAATGTATTTCTATAATTTTCAGAACAGTGTGCGATTTTTAGCTCACCAACAAATTTTTTGTTCCATTGAAATCCAGATTGTAAGTCATTACTTAAATCTCGTAAGTAGATTGTACGAAATTCATTAAAACTTTCATTTTCTCTCTCTTTGACAAATGGACTATGCCATGATACCCCATCATGGTAACCATTCCCATTATTTGGTTCATTAGATCCAATCAACGGAAAACTCTGTCTATTTAGAATCTCTTTCCAAACTTCGTCGGATATTTTTTCCATATTTAGTTTCTTTGATATTCAGATCCTTTAATTCTTTACTTTGACGAAGATAACACTCGATAAATATTTCGGATAAATTTACAAAATTAAAGCTGCTAAAGTTGTCAGTTCCTAATGTTCTGACTATTTCTTTCAAATATATGTCATTCACATCTGTAACATAATATTGCCTTGGAAAAATCGATTCCCCTTTAATAGTCTCAAGTCTGACAAAATCACTTTGTTTGAGAAAAGCCTCTAATCTTGTTTGTCTTTCTTGTTCCCTTGCATAAGAAGGAGTTGATAAGCCAAATAGTGGTTGGCTAAAATAATCATAAACCGGTAATATTGCTTTCCAAAAACTTTTTTCATCATCTGGTTTTTTAAATATCTTCTTCCAATAGTCAGAAAAACAATTTTCGAGAACTTTGTTGTCAAAAGCTTTAAATATAACTATTGTTATGGCTGATATTTCAAATAAATCAACAATAATTGGAAATATTTTTGAGGAAGTATATTCAATTTGCTTTGGATCAATTTTTTTTCGCAAGTTTTCAATGAAGTCGTCTTGACTTTTTGAGGGGCTATTACAATATAAAAAAAGAAGGGAACGTTTTGTATGTGACAAAACAACAATAACATTCCCTTCATGGTGTACCAA
>WSSedL1CaDRAFT_10001776_pt1 | contig 11958 bp, 6 predicted proteins | sample WetSurSL1Cattail_FD_9464 | JGI IMG/M metagenome (IMG submission 9464)
TCCGCTTTCAAATACTTTAAGGTTTAGCGTAGCTATCGGCTGGGGTTCAGTCCCTGAAAAAACAACAGGTTTACCAAGAGGAATCTAATTTTTATGCGTAAAATTCTTTTTTCTGTAGTAATTTCTTTTTTATGTCTGAGCAGTTTATCTGCTCAGACTTTTGTTAAGAAAATAAATCTTTCTCCATCACAAAAGGTTTCGCCCGCTTCTACGGTGGGTCCTTTGAAAATACTAGCCGTAATGGTTGAATTTCAAAAAGATAAAGACGAAACAACTTATGGCGATGGAACGTTTGGATCTATTTATAGCCAGGACTATGGGAAAAAGATTTTAGATCCGCTTCCTTTTGATCAAAACTTTTTTGCGTCTCATCTTGAGTTCGTGAAGAATTATTACAAAAAGGTTTCAGGCAATAAATTGGATGTCTCATATACCATTTTGCCTCAAATAGTAAAAGTATCAAAGACGATAAGAAATTATTCTCCGGCGCCAGGTTCTACTGATTTTACAGGCCTTGGAGATTTTAGCAAAGAAGTCTGGGCAAGAGCCGATACGGCAAACCCCGGATTTGATTTTAGCGCGTATGACGTTTTTGTTATTTTTCATGCTGGCGTTGGTCGAGATGTTACTACATCAAGTAGTCTTGGCAACGAAAGAGATATCCCTTCTGTATATCTTGGTTTAAACGGACTACAGAAAATTTACGGTTCGTCATTTAACGGCTTTACTCTTTCTGATGGTAAAACTAAAATTAAAAACAGTATGATAATTCCTTGTACTGATAACCGCGAAGAAACATCGCTTGGAGTTACATATCTTTTTCAGATTTCTACAAATGGTTTATTAGTAGCAAGCTTAGGAAGCTATCTCGGTCTGCCTGATTTATATGATACAAAAACTGGGCTAAGCGCAATTGGACGCTTCGGACTAATGGATGGACAGGCGATATTTACTTATTCGGGCGCATTTCCGCCAGAGCTTTCTGCCTGGGAAAAAATGTATCTTGGATGGATAACTCCTGTAACGCTTTCTCCTGGCAATTACAATATTGATCTTGTTACAAAAATTGCTGCTACTGTTAGCGATACTACAGTTTTGAAAATTCCTATTAATTCATCGGAATACTTTTTAGTAGAAAACAGAAATCGCGACGCAAATAAAGACGGAGCTAAAGTAACTTATATCTCTGACGGAGTTACACATACAAAAACATTTGCAAATGACACTACAGGTTTTTATAGTTATTCGGCAGATTCTCTTTACGGAGTAATTACCGATGTAGACGAGTTTGACTGGGCTATTCCAGGCAATGGAATTGTTATCTGGCACATTGATGAAAATGTAATCAATGAAAAATTTGCCAGCAATACAATTAACGCAAATAGCGAAAGACGCGGCGTAGCTGTTGAAGAAGCCGACGGAATAAAGGAAATTGGAGTTTCTTATACTGACGCATTGGGCGATAAATTAGTAGGCGAGGGAAGCGCATACGATTTTTGGTTCTCGTCAAATGGCGCAAAATTATATAAAAATAAATTTGATAAAGACACAAGACCGAATTCTAATTCAAATTCAGGCGCAAACAGTTTGATTAGTCTTTCTAATTTTTCTAATATATCAAATAAAATGAGTTTTAATGTTACTTATGGCGATTCTGTTATTAAGCCTATTCTTGCCGTAAAGAACCTGAATCTTTCCGCTACTAATAACAAAATTTCATATTGCGGAGACGATAAAACCGGGAAATTGATTATTCTCTCGGATTCTACTCTTTATAGCGTAGGTCTAAGTGGAGATGATTTTAGTAGTTATTCTGCAGCATCTAATTATAAACCAGCCATTTTAGTTGAGGGTAGTAATAAATATATTGTCTGCGCAAAAAATACTGGGAAAAACTCTGCTGTTTTAACTATTATTTTAACATCTGATAATAACTCGTATACAAAATACTCTGCCGTTTCAGATGAATTTACAACAGCTCCTGTTCTCATTAAAAATAGCGATAATACTTATAGCGTTTTAGCTTCATCGACTTCCGGTAAGCTGCATGTTTTTTCTCTTCCATCAAATAGTACAGAAGAAATATCACATTATACACTAGATTTTTCATTTACTCAACCAATTATTAAGACTGTATGTACGCCTACATTGGGTCACACATTTTTATCATCAAATTGGTGGTTTAGCAATTTTTCCGGTAAGAAATTTACTGGATTTGACAATGCGATTGATTTAACGACGTTTACAGACACAAAAGGCGCATGTATAAGCGCGGTTCTTGATAAGAACAAAGCGGTTGATGTTTTAGATTTGGACGCTAATAAAATAGCTTCTTTTAGCCTTTCAAATGCTGATTCGTTATTAACTTCTTTATCGGCAGGCAATTTAAAAAACGACGGTGAAAATTATATTGTCTTTAATAACGGCAATAAAATTGAAGCAATTAATGAAGCAGGAGCAAGAGCTACTAACTTTCCATTTACCGACACTTCCACGGTGGTATTTAAAGGCAATCCTTTAATTGTTGATTTTGAAGGAGATAAAAATTCTGAGATTATTTCGGTTACTAATGATGGAAGAATATTTGCCGTAGACGGCGGAACAGGAAAACTGGTAACAGGATTTCCTATATCTACCGGAGCAGCTAATATCTCTAATCCTGTAATATTTAATTATAACGGCAAATCGGTTTTGGCTGTTATAGCGGCTCAAACATTATATGCGTGGGAAATTGGATCTGTGGCTGGAACTCTTTACTGGAATGAAGAAAATGGAAATAATTTTAATAATTCATTTCAGACTTCGGCTTCTAAGACAAACACAATAACAAGCTTTTTCCCTCAGGAACGGGCATATAATTATCCAAATCCCGCTTATGATAATTATACAAATATCCGTTATTACGTAAGCGAAGATTCTAAAATAAATATTAAAATATTTGATATTTCCGGCGATTTTGTAGCGGAATTAAATAACAACGCTATAGGCGGAATGGATAACGAAACTGTCTGGAAGCTTAATAGTATTCAGAGCGGAATATATTTGGCAAGAATTGAAGCTACAGGCGTATCTGGTAAAACAGAAAAAAAAGTTATCAAAATTGCAGTCGTAAAATAAAATTTTCCAATTAATAATTATCGGTTTATGAAAAAAGTTTTATGTCTATTATTCTTTGTCGTGTGCTTTTCACATTTGAGTTTTGGTCAATTTACGGAATTCCATCCGGAACTTAATTGGTACACTATAAAAGAAAAACATGTACAGGTGCATTTCCATGAAGGGACAGAAAGAACTGCAAAGATAGTAGCAAAAATTGCAGAAGAAGTCTGGGGGCCAATTACTTCTCTTTATAATTATGAACCGGAAACTGTTCATTTTGTTATTAAAGATATTGACGATTACTCAAACGGAGCGACGTATTTTTTTGATAATAAAATTGAGATATGGACAAGCGCATTAGATTTTGATCTTCGCGGAACGCACAACTGGCTTAGGAATGTGATTTCGCATGAATTTACTCATATGGTACAGATACAGGCTTCGTTAAAAACTTCAAGAACTGTTCCCGCAGTTTATCTTCAATGGCTCAACTATGAAGACGAACGCAGACCGGATATCCTTTATGGCTATCCGAATGTAGTTATGTCATATCCGCTTGCGTTTATGAATATGCCTTCCTGGTTCGCAGAAGGCACCGCCCAGTATATGAGAAAGGATTTTGGTTATGAAGATTGGGATTCTCATCGAGATATGATTTTGAGAAGCTATGCTTTAGACGGCAATATGCTTACATGGAATCAAATGGGCGTGTTTGATAAAACAAGTCTTGGGAATGAGTCTGTTTATAACTCAGGTTATGCTCTTACTCGATATATTTCTCAAAGATATGGCGAAGATAAACTTCGCGAGGTTACTGTAGCGTTAGGAAAAATTAAAAACTTTTCAATTGACGCGGCATTTAAGGACGTATTGGGAAAAGACGGAAATGAAATTTATAATGAGTGGAAAGATTATATAACAAAAAGTTATAAAGAAAGAATAAAGGATGTACAAAACAATCTTGTTGTAGGCGATACGCTTGCTGCAATAGGGTTTGGAAATTTCTATCCCAGCTTTTCAAGCGACGGAAAAAAATGCCTTTATATCTCAAATAAATCAGCCGATTATATGAGCCTTTCGTCTGTTTTTGAATATAACTTAGAAACAAAAAAAGAAGAGTTAGTTGCTGCAGGAATAAGGTCCACTGTAAGTTATGTCCCTGGACAAAATAAAATTGTTTATGCTAAAATAAGCGATAACAATCCTAACTTTTATAATGTGCATGATCTTTATATTTATGATATAGACAAAAAAGACGAAACAAGACTAACATTTGGACTTAGAGCAAATCAGCCTTCGGTTTCAAGCGATGGAAAAAAGATTGTGTTTTTGTTTCAGAAAGACGGCACCACAAATGTTGGAACAGTTGATATAGACGGGAAGAATTTTAAAGCGTTGACATTATATCAAAATGGCGAACAGTCATACAACCCTAAGTTTTCACCTGATAACAGCTATGTTGTTTTTGACTATTCATATACGGCCGGACGCGATATTGCTAAAGTTAAAACAGACGGTTCTGGTTTAGAATTTATAATAAAAACTGATAAAGACGAAAGAAACGCTACTTTTGATAATAATGGCAATTTAGTCTATTCGTCTGATGAAACAGGAATATTTAATTTATATTCGTATAACTTAACTACAAAAGAAAAAAAGCAGCTTACTAATGTCATCGGCGGCGCATTTATGCCTTCGGTGAATAAAAACGGCGAAATATTATATGCCGGATATACTTCTACAGGATATAAAATATTTAAACTTAAGTCTGAGAATCCTTTAGTTCAGCCAGATAAAAAATATGTTCTGTTAAAAGATCCGCCTATTGGCGAAGATAAACCAAAAGGCGACATTGTTAAATTTAATCTTGATAAACTGAAAAACTTTAACGATTTAGAAACTCCAGACTATAAAAAAGAAAAATATACGGGTTCCGCTACTAAGCTTACTATTTTCCCGTTTATCCGGTTTGATAATTACAGCACAACTAATAATGTCTTTGATAAAATAAAACCGGGAGTATATTTAAGCACTAACGATATGCTTAACAGATACGGCTTTTTTGCGGGAGCTTCAATTAATGCAAGAGGCGAAAGAGATTTATTCCTTAATTTTGATTATCGTGAAAGACTTCCTCTGTTATATGGCATGGGAATTAAACCTGAAATGGGCTTAGAACTTTACGACGTAACCAGAAAGGCGAATACAGCTGTTGGTTTGGGCGTCGACACGACGAATTCAGGAATTACTACAGATTATAATACAAGCACGGAAATTACATATCATCTCTTTGAAATGGACGTTGTGGCAAAACAAATGGTTTTTGCGCGCGGAAATTATCTTGAGCTTCGTTTTATTTACAGCAGATATAACGCCTCTATTGGCAGTTTTATCTTACCTGACGGTTCGCTTGATCCAGAGACAAACAATACTTATTTAATTGGGCGTAACATTCAGCTTAGATATACTATTAATAAAACTATGCCGACTGTAGACGATGAAATAAACCCAATTGGATATAAACTTGATATATTATATAATTATGAGTTTAACCAATACAATAAAGATAATAAATATAAAATTGAAGACGGATTGCTAAAGGCTATTTACAATAATTACGATTTCCATCGCCTTGAAATAAATTCTCAAATAAGTTTTCCATTTTTTACAAGTCATACGTTATCAGCTAAACTAAGAATGGGAACTATATTTGGACCAGAACAGCCAGATTTCTTCGATTATTATCTTGGCGGAATGGTTGGTATGAAAGCTTATCCGTTTTACTCAATAAGCGGCAACGAAGTCGGCTGGCTAAATTTAACGTATCGTATGCCATTGTTTAAAAATATTGATACAAGGATTGGGCATCTTTATGTTGATAAATTATTCTTCTCAGTTTATGGCGATTTAGGCAATGCATGGAACGGTGATATTCCAGCTCTTAAAGATTTTAAAAAAGGCGCCGGAGCTGAATTAAGATTAGCTATGGATTCGTTTTATATCTTCCCGACAAATATCTTTTTTAACGCTTCTTATGGTTTTGATAAATTTCAAAGAACTGTTGACGATAAAACAGTTAGTTATGGACATGAGTGGAGATATTATGCCGGAGTTTTATTCGGTTTTGATTTTTAATTAAACAAAAAGGGTTGTTATGAAATTATCAGGTTTTGTTTTTACAGTTTTATTTTTATTAAGTTCATATACGTTTTGCCAGACAAATGAAAATAAGTCTTTTGCTTTTACGGGAAATCTGATTCAGGATTCCCGGTCAATTGTTAAAAATCAGGATGAACAGAATAAAGTAGATTTGCAGGTTCCAACAAAACGTTCTCCTTATATAGCAGGTTTATTATCTGTAATATTACCTGGGGCTGGACAGTATTACAATGAAAGTTATTGGAAAACTGCAATCTTTGCTTCAATAGAAGCTACAGCTATTTATTTCGGACTGAAGTATAATAAAAAAGGGGACGACCAAACTGACTTTTTCCAGAATTTCGCAGACTCGCACTGGAGCGTAAGCCGTTATGCGGATTGGACTATTAAAAATGCGGCTAATATTAACTCAACTGTTGACGTATCTAAATTTAGCGTTAAAAATGCGGATGGAAGCGTAAACTGGTCGCAGCTTAATTCATTAGAACAGGCTCTTGGTTCTGGTTATTCTCATTCATTACCGCATTTTGGCGATCAGCAGTATTATGAATTGATTGGCAAGTATCCTCAATACAGTCACGGTTGGGATGATGCAAACCAAAGCGATATAGATTTTCATATATTATCCTCCAGATTTTTGTATTATTCCGACCAGAGAGGCAAAGCCAACGATTATTATGACGTTGCAGCAAAAGCTGTTGTTGCTCTTTATATGAATCATATAATCAGCGCAATTGAAGCAATTTGGGAATCGGCAAGCTACAATAAAAAATTGTCCGCAAATTTCAGTTATAAACAAATGCCAAGCTATTCATATAAAATTGATTATGCGCCAACAATAAACCTGTGCTATAACTTTTAAGATATCTTCTAATTATCTTTCTGATTAAGGGCATTTTAGTTAAATTGCGATAGTGAATTTTAACTATTTTTCTTTCTTTCCGTTTTATAAGGAAAACAATAACAATGAGACCGCCATTAGTAGTAATAGTAGGACGTCCTAACGTAGGAAAGTCGACTCTTTTTAACCGTTTGATTGGCAATCGTGAAGCGATTGTGCACGATCAGAGCGGCGTTACACGCGACCGAAATTACGGCGACGTTGAATGGAACAGTAAATATTTTAGATTAATAGATACCGGCGGATATGTGCCCGCCTCTAAAGATCAGTTTGAAACGGCAATAAGAGAACAGGTTGAAATTGCAATTGCGGAATCGGATTCGATTCTGTTTATAGTAGACGTTAAAGACGGCGTTACTGTGATGGATAAAGAAATTGCAAAAATGCTAAGGAATTCAAATAAAGATTATTTGCTCATAGTAAATAAAGTAGACTCCGCCAAATACGAAAATGACGTGAATGAGTTTTATAGTTTAGGACTTGGAGACGTTTATGATATCTCGGCAATGGGCGGCAGAAAAGTTGGCGATTTATTAGATATTATTACGTCAAAGTTTGTACAGAACCTTGATGAAATTGACCCGGATACAAGATTGAAAATAGCTCTTGTTGGCAGACCAAATGTCGGCAAGTCTTCTCTTACTAACGCGCTTCTTGGGGTTGATAGAAGCATTGTAACAAATATTCCAGGAACGACTCGCGATAGCATCGACTCCGTTTTAAAATACTATGGCGAAGAAGTTATACTTATTGATACAGCCGGCTTAAGAAGAAAAAGCAAAATTAACGAAACTGTAGAATTCTTTTCTTCCGTCAGAACATTAAAAGCTATTGCAGAAAGCGACGTTTCTATTATCATGATAGACGCTACTATAGGTTTGGAAAACCAGGATCAAAGAATTATTGAAGAAGCGGTAAGAAGAAGACGAGGGATTATCATTGCGGTTAATAAATGGGATCTTATAGAAAAAGATAACAAAACCACAAAAGAATTTGAAGATAAAATCAAAGAAGATATCGCATCGATGGATTATATCCCTATTATGTTTGTTTCTGCTTTAACAAAACAGAGAATCTATAAAATAGTAGATATGAGTAAACAAATTCAGGCCGAACGCATTAAGAAAATTCCTACCAGCTTATTGAATGACGTTTTGCTTCCTGAAATTGAAAAAACTCCGCCTCCGGCTTCGCCAACTGGTAAGGAAATTAAAATAAAATACATTACGCAGGTAGGCGAGCATTACCCAATATTTTTAGTTTTTGCTAATTTTCCTAAATATATTCCAGATCATTATAGAAGATTTCTTGAGAAATTAATAAGAAGACATTTCGGTTTCATTGGCGTTCCAATGACTGTTAGTTTTAAAGAAAAATAGCTCATTAATTTTTTCAGACATGCGGAAATTATTTCGTTTAATCCGAAGATAATTTCCGCTCTGCCTCAAAAGCTCCGAAGGCGATTTCACACTCCTCAAAATCTTATACAATAATATTTTAACTAAGAAAATTGTAATAACATCTATCAATAATTAAAAATAAATATTATATTACTTTTAAATTTAAAGCAAATGAGTTTATAATATTTATAAAGGTTTTTACGTGCAGTTTGATAATTTTACCCTGCTTGATTACCCTTTGATTAAAAGGGACATTACAATATTACGCGATAAAGATACGCAACCAGAAGCCTTTAGAGCGGCTGTTAAACGAATAGCTAATATTCTTGCAGTAGAAATAAGCAAAGGATTTGTTTTACAGGAATTTGAAGTTGAAACGCCTCTTGAAAAAACAACCGGATATAAATTAAAGCTGGATGTCATTTTGGTGCCTGTATTACGCGCGGGACTTGGAATGGCAAATGGATTTTTAGAAATTATTCCTGACGCTAAATTTGGTCATATTGGATTGCAAAGAGACGAAGTTACCCTGAATCCTATTGAATATTATTTTAAGATGCCAAAGGAATTAGATAAAGCCGAAATCGTTTTGATTGATCCTATGCTCGCTACTGGCGGAAGCGCATCCGAAGCGATTAATTATCTTAAGAAACGAGGCGCAAAAAAAATTATTTTTGCCTGTTTGGTCGCTTCTCCTCAGGGAATAAAAAAAATAGAAAACGATCATCCTGATATTAAAATATTTGGAGCGGCTATTGATAGGGAACTGAACGACAAAGGCTATATTTTACCCGGATTAGGCGACGCCGGAGACAGGACTTTTGGCACTTTATAAGAATTATTATATATTATTTTTTATAGTTATAGTTTCTGCAAGAGTATATTCGCAGTCTTATCCCGATAAAGAAATAAATTCGGAGTTGAATAAAGGCATTGCGCTTATAATAAATCAGAATTATAATCAGGCAGAAGAAGAATTTTCGGTATTAATAAAAAAGAATCCTTCATTTCCATTATGGAATTTGTATCTGGCCGCCGCTAAAATAGCAAAAGCGTATGATTACGGCGAAGATTATGAAGATGACGCAATTAAAAAGAATCTTGAAAAGTCGTTATATAAATCAGAAAAACTGTTAGAAAAAGACGAAAGAAATATCTGGTATATATACTTTGAGGCTCTTTCAAAAGGATATCTGGCTTATTATAACGCATTAGATGAAAATTGGTTCGGCTCAATGAAATATGGCATGAGCGCAATAAACGGATTTGAAAAATGTACAAAAATAAATCCCGCTTTTTATGACGCATATGTAGGATTGGGATCATTTAAGTACTGGAAAAGCAGAAAGACAGAGTTTATGAAATGGCTTCCGTTTTTTAGCGACGAAAAAGAAGCCGGAATTAGTTATTTGATAAAAGCAAAAGACCATAATTCTTATAATTCGCATCTTGCAATTTATAATCTTACGTGGATTTATATAGACGAAAAAAAATATGGCGATGCGATAAAAATTTCAGAATTCGCATTAAAAATGTATCCCGATACTCGTTTATTTAAATGGGGTTTGGCAAGGGCTTATGAAGCGGTTGATATTAATAAATCAATATTGTTATATTCAGAGATATTGAATTCGCTTTATAAAGACGGCGTTAAAAATCATTATAAAGAAATTATTCTGAAATATACATTAGCGCGTAATTACGCTAAAATTGGCGATAAGCTTAAAGCTATAAAACAATGCGATGAAATATTGCAGATTAACAATAACATAGATTCTAAAGCTAGAAAAAGATTAGAAGACAGAATTAGTAAAGTAAAAGAATTAAAAAATAAGTTGATTAACTGATATGAATATTCCTCCGGCAAAATCAAAAAAAATGCTTGAAGAGCTTATTGAAAACTGCAAAAAGCATTTGGTAAACGTTAACGAAGAACTAATAACAAAAAGTTTTGAGTTTAGTTTAGAAGCGCATAAAAATGATTTAAGGGCGTCGGGAGAGCCTTATTTTACTCATCCCTATGAAGTAGCGATGATTGTTGCTACAGAAATACCGCTTGATGATATTTCAGTTGTAAGCGCATTGCTTCACGACGTTGTGGAGGACACAGATTTTAATCTGGAAATTCTTGTTAAACAATTTGGTAAAGAAGTTGCCGATATTGTAGACGGAGTTACTAAAATTAGCGGCTTGTTTAAAGGACAGGAAATTACGCAAGCTGAAAACTACAGGAAGCTTTTGCTTTCTATGGTTAAAGACGTGCGCGTTATTCTTGTTAAATTTGCCGATAGACTTCACAACATGAGAACTCTTGAATTTGTAAATCAGGATAAGCAACGTCGAATCGCTCAGGAGACCCTTGAGATATATGCTCCGTTTGCAAATCGATTTGGTTTGGGAAGAGTAAAATGGGAACTTGAAGACCTTTCGTTTAAGTACCTTAATAAAGAAGCCTACGAAGAAATTGCCCGCAAAATTAAAAGTAAAAGAAAAGAACGCGAAGCTTATATAAAAAAGTTTAGCGATCCTATTGTAGAAAAACTTGAAGAATATAAAATTAAATATGAAATAAGCGGCAGAGCAAAACATCTTTATAGTATTTACAGAAAAATGGTAAGACGCAATAAACCGTTTGAAGAAATATACGACCTTTTTGCTATACGTGTGATACTTGATACAGAGGACAGAAATGAATGTTACACTAGTCTTGGCATAATAAATCAAATTTACATTCCAATACCAGACCGCTTTAAAGACTACATTTCGATTCCTAAAACAAACAATTACCAATCAATCCATACTACAGTTGTAGGCCCGGAAGGCAGGCTTGTAGAAGTTCAGATTAGGACAAAACAGATGCACGATATCGCCGAGAGAGGCGTAGCGGCTCATTGGAAGTATAAAGAGAATAAAAATACTTCCGATAAAGAGCTTGAAGATTGGGTTAACTGGATTCGCGATATTTTTGAAAACGCTTCGAAAGAAGACGCAAGGAAAGAAATTCTTGAAAGCTTTAAACTGAATTTGTATCAGGATGAAATTTACGTTTTTACTCCTAATGGAGATTTAAAAAGATTACCGTTAAATTCGACTCCTGTTGATTTTGCGTTTGAGATACACGGTAAAGTCGGTTTTCACTGCATAGGCGCTAAAGTGAATTCCAAAATAGTGCCGCTTGACACTATTTTAAGCAGCGGCGATCAGGTAGATATAATTACTTCTAAAAATCAGCATCCAAATAAAAACTGGATTAAGTTTGTTCAGACGCATAAGGCTAAATCGGCTATTAGAAAATGGATGAACAAAGAAGAAGACGAGATTGTAGCGGCGGGAAAAGATATATGGGAACGCAAAGCAAAAAAATACAAGCTTTCATTTTCAAATCAGGAGTTCCTGAAA
>WSSedL1CaDRAFT_10001777_pt1 | contig 11949 bp, 12 predicted proteins | sample WetSurSL1Cattail_FD_9464 | JGI IMG/M metagenome (IMG submission 9464)
CACGAGGTCAGCGGCAACTAAATCAAAAACTCCTACTCCGGCAACCGGATGGCCGGAGCAATAGAAGGAAGACCGAAACCATGGGTGTCGGCGACTTTTTGCCTACTTTTTGGTCGCTCAAAAAGTAGGACGGCCGATGGAATCCGTGGGCCATAATATAGGTCATTCATTTATGTATTAAAACATCATGAGTAAAGCTTCGACGCCGACAGGAGACGCCACCCGCTCTCCTGCACCACCAGGGCAAAAGGGTGTTACGGAACACCCGCGCGATGTTCGCATCGCTGTTAAATCCCGCCGCCCGGGGCTCAATGTCATAAGGCTGCCCTGTAAATGTTTCCCATTACGGAGTCGACCGGAGGCTAAAGCCCAATGTCATCAACTTATGCTGTAAATATTGGAGTTAAATGCCTTTTCTCTGGGTCTCCGCGCCTCTGCGCGAGATACTATGATTTTATCCCCCCAATTAATCTCCCTCCAACTCCCACTTTCATCTTCCCCGGCGGCCACAACCGCCGAATATTCCGGTAACCGCTATATCTGCCTATTTATCGCTTTTCCGGCGCCAAAAATTATGAACTCTTCTTACAATCAACCCCAAGCGCCAAAAAAAATTTGCCAACACTCCAGGCAACCAGCCCACAATCTGCCAAAGCACCTTAAAAATCGGAATAAAAATCCGGCTCAAAAAAACAAAGTATAGCAATAGCCCTGTCGAAATGGCTATCCAAACATATAAACGCAGCTCCAACCAACTCCCCCAAAATATCAGCGGAATTACCAGCAATGCCGTTAAAAACCAAAAAACTAGGTCGCCGATAAAATTGACTGTTGGGTTCACCCTAATCCGGCTGCGAAAAACCCGGTATAGATCAAAAAATCCTCCCCATACCATTCCGGTAAAGAGGAGAACTACAAATGCGCTCAACTGAATCCGTACCAATTCCATGCCTAATTCCCTCCCGGTTCAACATATGTAATGAGAGAGAATTTCATACCTAATGAAAACATTCAGGAGTCAGAATCCAGAATAAAAGTCTCGTATCTCCTGGCTTCTGGCTCCTATCTCCTGTATTCCTAATCTCCAGCTCACTTCCCAAACAATTTAAAATGCGCCCACCAGAACAGGATTAGCCAGCACAAGAATGACAGCCCGAACAAATATTTTAACCCCCGCTGGATGTATAGCGAGGCTTCCAACTGTTGACCGATAGCTTCGCGCCGCAACGACTGCCATAGCCCCAGAGTTTTTTTGACATACCCTTTGGTTTCTTTATATTTGGGTTCACTACCCGGCCTTACATTGGAGATCCCTGCATTGTAGGCTTCCAGTGCCAGGTCAACCCGCCCTTGATAACGATTGAGGAGATCCTTCAAATATTTGACTCCGACCCGGATATTGGCCTCCGGGGAATAAATGCATTCCCCAAAACGGCAGATGATTTTGTTACTATGGCGCCCGGAACAGATCGAGCTGCCGCTATATTCCTGCCAAACCTCAGGCATGATTTGCATTAGACCGCGGGCGCCTTTGGCGGAAACCGCGGTCGGCGAAAAATTACTCTCCGACTTTATAACTGCAAAGACCAGGTTGGGATCCATATTATTCTCCAGGGCGTTTTTATTGATCAAACGGATGATCGGCTGCAGATCGCCGGATAAGATCTCCTGATTCTCCGTCACAGAGGTCATCATCTTCATCGTCTTGATCATCGGTTCCTCGGAAACCAAGATCCCGATCCCGGTTATACTCATCACCACCGTAATAAACAGAAAAAACGCGAATAGCCAAGTCCGATCCAGTGTCCCCTTGCGCCGGAATGAATCGGCCAGGATTACCAAGGGACTAAGTAAAAACTTAAATGTAATGACAATCACCCGTTGAAAGGTGGATGCGGAGCTGGTTCTTCTCTTACGGCTCATGGCTGCAGATCTCCCTAACGGCATTATAACACCTCAATTAATAAGTTGGTTACTTACAACCACATCCTAAAAAGCCAATCTTTTATTAATTTCGGTATTTAGCCGGGAATATCCTGCCGAAAAAACCATTAACTACCTATGAGCAATTAATATTACTTGATTAAGCGGCCGAAGAATCCCTTCCCTTTTTTAATAGCATCTTCATCAGTATAAACTAAGGAGTAAACATCGCCATCGACCGTCACTTTTCCCTGATCCAGATTTAATTGCAGGATATGCAAATTGTCCCCTTTTACCTCCAGTACTCCCGAACTGGTCTCCAAAATAATCTGTTCCTGATCATAACTGCCGAGATTAATTACGCCCTCAACCGCCAACTGACCCCGGTTTGTTAAAGTCAATTGATGCATCGTCTGTTCAATCGGCTTTTTCTTTTCTTCCATTGGCTTCACCCCTCCAACTGCTTTCAGAATAAAATTATTCGTAAACAGCGGCAGTTATACCAGAACAAAAAGAGGTTGTTGCCAACCCCTACCAAATCTTTTCCAGATGTGTTTTTGGGTAATAATGTTTCACGATGGCTTTGGGTGATTTATTCTCCTTCGCCAACGCGTAAGCGCCCCATTGACATAGACCAACGCCATGTCCAAAACCACGGCCTTTCAATGTAATCTGTCCCGGTTTATTCTCAACCGGATCGGAAAGCCATATCGACCGCATTTTGAGCGGCCCTACATTGATCCGAAAATCTCCGCCTGCCACCTCGGCTGTTCCCTGGTCGCCGACAAATTTTAAGATCGTAGCCCGTTTTGCTTTGCTCCTTTTTACAATTTCCATCTTCCGGACATTACCGACTCCTTGCCGGTTTATCTTTTCAAGAGCGGCATTAATTTCGGCGCTCGATAAGTTTGCTTGCCAAAACAGCTCGGTCTTTGGGATGACTTTCGCTTCCGGGCATTTCACCGACTGAATATAAGGGGGTTCGGGCCCTTTATAGGCTAACCCTTCACGGGCATAATCGGTTTGACCGCCGCAACTGGCCGAGTACCAGCCTTTGATATAGTGATTTTTATATGTTAATACCAAGCCACGGGTCATGGCCACCGCCTGCCGGATTGTCGGCGTTATGTTAGCGGCATTATAGGCCTGCGCTTCCTTTTCATCGGTTGAGATATCGGTCCCATGGGCCTTGCGGGTACCACCCCGGGCCAAAAATTCCATTGTAAAGGTTCGGGCAATGATGGCCTGAGCTGCATAAGCATTTAAGGGCCACCCCGGCTTCATCTCCCCGGCAACTACCCCGGTAAGGTATTCCTCGATATCCATTTGCTTTTTGGCGCCGCTATCTTTCATGAAAACCGTTATTGGAGGCGGTTTGCCAAAGTGGGTCACTATATTTTTTATTAACGTGCCCTCTTTACCGGGACAACCGGAAATAAAAACTAGGCATGCTAAAAGAAGTAAAGCCGGCCCATAAACTCTTCGAACCATAAAGACTTCATCCCTTCCATTCGAATCGCTTTTACAGGGCTAGCTTCTCAATTTTAGGCCATTTTATACTATTTCGCTCGCTCCCAGAGCTGGTCCATCTCCGCCAGACTCATCTCTTTCAAATTGCGTCCCGCCTTGGCAGCCTCGGCTTCCATGTAACGAAAGCGTTTATAAAACTTTGCAATCGTCCCCCGCAGGGCCATTTCCGGATGAATATCCAAGAAACGGCCTACATTAACCAGTGAAAATAGAATATCGCCGAACTCGTCTTCCAGGCGGCCCTTACTCACCCCATCATTGTCCTTATCAATCGTTTGACTGCGTAATACCTCTTCAAACTCTCCAAATTCCTCCTTCGCTTTAGCTAGCGGGCCTTCCAAATCACCCCAATCAAAACCGACTTTTGCTGCTTTCTGCTGCAGCTTCTCCGCTGTCATCAAGGCCGGTAAATCTTTGGGAATTCCATCAATCGCCGAGGGGCGTTCGCCCGGCATTTCCGTCTGTTTAATCTTCTCCCAATTTTCAAGTACCCCAGCCACTCCCGCCACTTTCTCGGCTCCAAATACATGAGGATGCCGCCGGATTAATTTTTCACAAATGGTATCGACCACTTCATCAATGGTAAAATGGCCATCTTCCGCCGCCAGTTGGGATAGGAAAATTACCTGTAATAAAAGATCCCCCAGTTCCTCTTTCAGCTTGTCCATTTTTCCGGAATCAATCGCTTCCAAAACTTCGTAAGTCTCTTCCACGGCGCATGGTTTTAAGGATTGGAAGGTTTGTTCCTTATCCCAGGGACACTCTTTACGCAATAGCGCCATAATCTCCACTAATCGTCCTAAATTCTTACCTGTTTGGGGTAATGTTTCCGTAGCCATGCTCGACGCTCCTTTTAGCCAAATATTTTTTTACCATTTCGAGATCCTGGGAAACGATTCCTCCTGTAAACCATAAACTTCCGATATATAACAAGCTACCGCCCAGCCCAATGATACCAAACTCGACAATATAATTTAATTGCAGCCAACATTTGCCATACCAGCCTGCGATAAATAGCAGTATCCCGCTAAGAACGGCAGCAGGCAAAAATCTCAATTTAATCCGAATCAATCGGCGGATAATCGTAATATTGAGTAATGCTGTCAAGCCTGAGCCGCAAACCGTCCCCAAGGCAGCCCCGGCTAAATTCAGGCCCGGTAATCCGGTGGTAAAAAAGGTGACCGCAATCTTTAGGATTGCGCCGGCTATAAAATGAACTAATGGCAACTTAGGTTTGCCAAGTCCTTGTAATATCCCGGCCGAGACTTGTTCCAATCCCAAAAAGATCACCGCCGGCGCCAGCCAGGATAAAATTTCTACTTGCGGCGTACCATAAATAATCCGATAGATCGAACTGCTGAATAAATATAAGAATATCGCCACCGGAATTAGATAAAAAACCGCCATCCGCAAACCGGCCTCTATTTTAACCCGTGGACCGCTTGAAAATCCCCGTTTAAGAAATCCTTTAATATTGCCGGCGGCAATCGCCGGTACCAAATTGGTGGAAATTGCCGTGGTGACGATCATCGGAAGGTACATCACAGCCCAGGAATTACCTAATATTCCCAGCAACGAAGTGGCTTGCGGGACAGTATAACCGATGCTTTGAAGTTTAGCCGGAACGATTAACGAATCGATGGTCTGTAATAGCGGCATCAAAATCACTGCCAGGGAGATCGGTAAGGCAAATTGGATCAGCCGTCTCATTATTTTTAGGAAACTATCGGATTTTACACTACCCAATCGGATACCCTTTTGGGGTTGACTTTGCCGCCAATAAGTATATATCAGATAAACTAATCCGGCCGCCCCGCCCGCTGATGCCCCGAATGCAGCGCCGGCAGCTCCCCATTCCAATCCATTCTTGATGAATACCGCTACTAAAATCAAGGCCACTCCAACCCTTACGGTTTGCTCAATCATCTGTGAAACGGCACTGGGAGCCATCATCTGTTGACCCTGAAAATAACCGCGATAGGCCGCCATCAAACTCATTAAAAAAATAGCCGGCGCCAAAGCCCACATCGAGTATACCGCCCGTGGATCAGCTACCACTTTGCACGCAAACCAAGGAGCCGCCCAAATCATTGTCGCGGTTCCGGTCAAACCCAAAATCATCAATAGTATTAGCGCAGCCCTAAAAATCTTTCGTATTCCGTTCTGATTTCCTTCAGCTGAATATTCAGCAATAATCTTTGAGATGGCTATGGGTAACCCGGCTGTAGAAAGCGATAGAAATATGAGATAAACCGGATAAGCCATTTGGTATAGGCCAATGCCTTCCGGGCCAATCAAACGCGACAAGGGAATCCGATAAGCCGCGCCCAATAATTTTACAACCAGCCCAGCCCCTGTCAGTAAGGCTGTTCCTTTAATGATCGAATCACGTTTTTCCAAGGTTTGCTAACCCCTTTGGAGATAATAATTCCGCCTTACAATGATACGTGATTCGCATCCATTTAATGACTTATTAAAACGAATATTAAAATCTTATGAATCAATATTGACTTAATTGATAATTAATTTTGCCGGCGGGTCCCCGTTATTGGGGAAGCCATGATAGGACCTTTGATGATTATAATAATATAGCCACTCCTCCAAATTTGTTTGAGTCGTCTGTATATCATCAATGGTTTTTCCAATATTGTCGGTTTTAATAAAATCTTCTACTATGATTTTTTTAAATTGTTTAATAAAAATATTACCGCATTCCTTACTCTTGGTCTTGAGGTGCAAAATATCCTGCAAACGCAAAAAGAGTTCATAATGATGGCCTTCTTTACCGCAATACTCCCGGCCGTTGTCTGTAAGTATCTTTAATACCGGTATTTTAATTCGCTTAAAAAAAGGTAGTACCGCATTATGAATGACTGCAACGGCATAGTCCGCCGATTTTCCCAAATGAACAAAACCAAATGCATAGCTGCTATATGAATCGACTACTATTTGCAGGTAAACTTCCTCTAGATTCTTATGGAAACCAATAAATATCGTATCCTGAGCCAGAAGTTCACCGGGTTTTTTCCCTTTTATTTGACGTTCTTTAAAACTGCGATCAAATTTTTCGATCGCTGAAACCTGTTCGGGAGAAAGATTCTCAATTTGATCGGCATACATCTCGGTCAATTTTACCAACCGTTCGCTTTTGCGTCCCAATTGATGTTTCACCAAGATATTATAAATTGCCGAAGGACTCATATGGATATTTGCTTTTTTTAATTCTTCACTCAATTTTTCACAACCCCAGCCGGGATGTTCCAGGCTTAGCTGCGAGACTGCCTCAAAAATCTCCGGTCTGCATGCCTGACGATTGATTTTCGGCAAAGCCGGCCGGATATCTTCAATACTTTCCAACCCGTGCAGACGAACCATTTCTTGATACTCTTTTATTTTCTCTTCCGGACCGGGGTGAAGATAGATTTTACTAACATTTTTCAGTATTTTCGATAACTCCGCAACGTCCAATTTTGAGTGATCATCACGGTTAATAAAACGGTCCACAGGCAACTCCTCCTCTCGGCTCGTCTCGCCCAATACCATTCTGTCCAGTCGAATTCACCGAATCAAAATTGCGCGAATAGATCAAACGCCTTTTTCCGGAAATCCGGAAAAAGGCGTTTGATGCTGAATTTTGTTAAATAACGCTTTCTCCGCGTTGGCCGGTTCTAACCTGAACGGCTTCAATTATTTCTGAGATGAAAATCTTGCCGTCGCCGGTTTCACCGGTCCTGGCCGCATAACTGATAGCATCAATAATTTTATCCATATTTTCTTTGTGGGTAATAATTTCAATTTTAACTTTAGGGTGCAACATAATTTCATATTCCGAACCCCGATAATGTTCAACGGCGCCCTTTTGTTTGCCACATCCTCTGACTTCGGAAACGGTCATTCCTTTAATACCAAGCTTAGCCAAAGCATCTTTTACCGCTTCAAAACGCTGCGGGCGAAAAATTGCTTCAATTTTAATCATTGGTCAAACCCCCTTCGAAATCGATTTCGACACTGTAGCCGACTTATTGCCGTCCTCATCCGGGTAACTCTGAGGAACTCCCAAAGAACTAAGCGCAAACTCCGGATAGCAAAGAGCTCCATGAACCGGCATATCCAATCCCATAAGTTCTTCTTTGGCTGAAACTCTAAGACCTATAGTTTTATCAATAATTTTAAAAATAATGAATGCTAGTAAGAAGATGACTACACAAATTGTTAAGGCGCCAACTGCCTGAGCACCTAATTGGCCCCAGCCTCCTCCAAAAATTATTCCTTTGACATCACCATAGGTACCGTCAGCGAACAGACCAACCGAAAGTACGCCCCAAAGACCATTTACACCGTGAACGGAACATGCGCCAACCGGGTCGTCAATTTTGGCAACATTTTCAAAAAGCCAAACTGCGATACATACCAAGATACCAGCAATACCACCGATAATTACCGCTGATAAACCGGATACATAAGCACAAGGAGCGGTAATAGCGACCAATCCGGCTAAGACTCCATTACACGACATACTGGTATCAGGTTTACCCGTTGTTTTCATCATATATAACATAGCTGTTAAACCACCTGCACAACCTGCCAACATTGTATTGGTTGCAACCACAGCAAGTCGTAAATCAGTAGCAGCCATCGTGCTCCCGGCATTAAACCCGAACCAACCAAAGATAAGAATGCAAGTTCCGATAACGCCAAGGCCTAAATCATGACCAGGCATTGCAACAGGCTTACCTTTAATAAACTTACCAATACGAGGCCCAAGGATTATGGCACCTGCCAATGCAGTTACACCACCGACTGCGTGAACTACACCTGAACCTGCGAAGTCTTTATATCCAGCGCCGAGACCTATCTGACCGAGTTGAGACAACCAGCCACCGCCCCAAGCCCAGTTACCAAAGACCGGATAAATAACCCCGCCCATTAAGAAACCATAAACTATAAAAGCTGTCCATTTAAAACGCTCGGCCATTGCGCCGGTGGGAATAGTGCAAGCTGTATCCATAAAGGCTGCTTGGAAAAGAAAAAGCATGAAGATACCAACATCATAGGTATGCCCTGCTAAAGCAAAACCGGTACCTCCAAGCAGGCCCCATGCCTTTCCACCAATGTGAATTGTAAGTAATTTTGATAAATCGGCATAAGCGCCGCCAACGCCACCAAACATAATTGCAAAACCTACAAAGAAAAAACCAAGGGTACCGAATGCCCATACCATTAAATTCATTAACATTGTATTATTGGCATGCGTTGCCCGAGTAAATCCGGTTTCAACCATTGCAAATCCGGTCATCATGAACACAACCAAGAATCCGCAAATAAGTGTCCAAGTATAGTTTACCGGTGCATTCGCGTCCTTTTTCAAGGTCGCCGCCCCATTGGGGTCATTAGCAAAAACAAACGATGATAACGCTAATAATAAGATACCTAGAATTACGAAAATCAAAACTTTGGAAATTTTTCTTTTTGGTAAAACTGAAAGCATGTAATCATCTCCTTTTTGTTTTTCAAATCAAGGAATTAACTTTATAATCGAAACTATCATCCACCACCCCGCATTCAATTGTTATGTTCTTGTTAGATGATTTTGTAAAATTGCAAACTAAAAATTTATGATGTTCAAATTCTAACATATACATTACATCTCGTCAACGTAAAAACCAAAATAATACAATATACAATTAATTTATTAACAAAAACATTACGCTTCATTTGTGCCAAGTTCCCCCGCCCCGGAAAGTAGGTGCATTGTAAATTATCGATATTATGGTGATTTTATGATTTAGTCCTTTTAAAAATGGAAAGAACCCGGATTAATAATCCGGGTTCTTTCCATTCCATATCTTATATCCTTCGTAAAATATCTTGTTACATGATTCATATCAGTACCTTATTCACAAGGCCTATCCCCCGTTCCCGACTTCTCTTACCGTTCAATGAAAGAAAATGAGGGTAATCAATCCGAACAGTGGTAGTAAAATACAACATGAATAAAGCATATAGCCAAAAAAATGCGGTACTTTGATTCCTTGCTCTTCGACGATGGATTTAACCATAAAATTAGGCCCGTTGCCGATATAGGTATTGGCGCCCATAAATACCGAACCGGCGCTGATTGCTAGTAGCAAATCTTCCCGGACACCGATGCCGTGAACAATCGACAAGCCTGCATGACCAATACTTTGGGTCACACTTGAGGCCAAAGAAGCAAACGTAACATAGGTCGGCGTATTATCCAAAAAGGAGCTTAACCCACCGGAGAACCAAAAAAATTGCCAGGGTTTTATGATTCCAAGGGATGCCCCTTTGGTTTCCAATAGTAGTAATAAGGGAACCATGGTAATAAAAATACCTGCAAATAAAATGGCAACTTCAACAATGGGTCCATAGGTAAAATTATTTTCGGCCCGTAATTCCTTTTTGGTAAATACCAATGATAGGACAATCATTAAAATCATAATCAATTCCCGATACGGAGCCGGCGCTTGACAGAAGACCGCCGCAATAACGCCGACCAAGAAAAGCAAATTAATTTTACCGGATAGTGTCAGAGGCATTTTGCTTTGAACATCCTGTCTAAGGTCAATTCGGTCTTCTTTTTTATAAGCAATGGAATCCCAAATATAGAAAACAATCAGTAGGCTGACCACCGCAAACAACCAAATCGGAAACAAACGAAATGTCCAGGTAAACGGTACTCCCCGCAAGTAACCCATAAATAGCGGAGGATCGCCAAGCGGAGTCAAACTGCCGCCAATATTGGAAACTATAAAGATAAAAAACACCGGGATATGTACGATGTGTTTTCTTTCACGAATGGTGTTTAAAAGCGGCCGAATCAATAACATACTGGCGCCGGTGGTTCCGATTAGATTGGCAATTAACGCTCCCATTAATAAAAAGGCGGTATTCACTATCGGAGTAGCTTTCAGATCCCCTTTAATTAATATACCACCCGAAATGATAAACAAAGAAGCCAATAATACGATGAAGGATATATACTCGCTAAAGGTATGCAACAATTGTCCGGGCGATTTGAGCATCATAAAAACAAATACCGGAATACCAACTATCGCTGCAACAATAGCCTTGTTACGATTCTTCTCCCAAAATGCAGGACAGGCTAAAGGCATGATCGCAATGAGCAACAGCAGAATCACAAATGGAGCACAAATAGCTAAGGGTATATTTAAAAATTGGTTCATTCGAAAAGCCTCTCTTTCATTTTAAAGGTGGTATTCTCCGCTTGCGTGCCTTTAAGATGGAATCAAAGCGGGCGATATCCCCCGCAGTTCGAAAAGCGCTTAAAGGGGCATAAATAAACTGTTTTTTATTTAAGAAAAGCAAATAATAGCTCGAATTTTTAACAACTCTGGCGATATTGTTGATTTCAATTTTTGTAGCGGCGCCTTGTTTAAATCCAATCATAATAGTTTGGTCATCTATTTCAAAAACTCGTTCCCTAAAAAATAATTGATTGGTTTTTTTCGAGTTTGAATGTATCCAACAGCGAATAACGACATATGAAAGATAGATGACGGGCAGTGCCGCCACCAAAAAGGTAGTTTTAGACGTTCCCTTGGTTGCCTGATAGGCGGCAATCGCGATTAAAAACACCAAGGCCCATAAACTTCTTTTTAAAGAATTCTTTACTAAAATCCCCAGATATACTAGTTTCGGAAAAGCGAATTCTTTAGTTTTGATCATATTTAAAACCTCCCGCGAAACTGCTTTTTTTAGTATAATCAGTTCACGTGTTATTGGATTGATCTCTATTAAAAAGGCGGGGAAGCCCCCCGCCTTTAAACCTCGATCCGGCAAGCACCTTGCAATTTTTCTGAAAAGGCGCAGAAAAATTGGCCGGATCGGGTTTCTACAGAATCTGGCAAGTTATGAATTGAGTGCTTTAAGGTAACTTGCCAGATTCATGTTAAAATATTACCATTTCCGATTGGTTTAGAACTTAGCCGAACTTTCGGTTTTCTTTCCGAAACCACCCATTTTGGAGTAAACAATCGCGCCCACCACGATCACGGCGAGCACAACTGCGGTAATTACGACTCCAGTCGATAAAGTACCTTTGTTCTTAATTTCGTTGACAATCAAAACCGGAGCCGCTAATAAGGAAACCATATTGATAACTTTAATCATCGGGTTCAAAGCAGGACCGGCAGTATCTTTTAAGGGGTCGCCGATGGTATCGCCGACAACTGCCGCTTTATGAGCCTCGGAACCTTTACCGCCATAGAGACCGTCTTCAATAGTCTTTTTAGCATTATCCCAAGCTCCACCGGAAGTAGACATAAATACCGCCAATAACTGCCCGGAGAGAATAACCCCGGCTAAAAATCCGCCAAGTGCTTCAACACCAAGCAGCATACCGACAATAATCGGAGTGACTACGCCAATCAATGCTAACGGAACCAGCTCGCGCTGAGCGGCTACAGTACAAATACCAACCGCTTGTTTATAATCGGGTTGTACTTTTCCTTC
>WSSedL1CaDRAFT_10001778_pt1 | contig 11946 bp, 9 predicted proteins | sample WetSurSL1Cattail_FD_9464 | JGI IMG/M metagenome (IMG submission 9464)
GCACCCGTAAAAGACGGAATTTTGCAAAAATTAAAATCTGTGTCGGACGAATGGCTCCACGATACCGGACGAAAAGAAATTGTATTTTCTCAGGGAGTTTTTAACTGGGATGAACTTAAACAACAAACTATTCTCACGGTTGAAAGTCCGGAAGATAAAATCATAGCATTTATAAATATAATTCCCGATTATGCCAAAGGAGAAGCTACATACGACCTCATCAGAAAAACAAAGGATGCTCCCAACGGAATAATGGACTTTATTCTGGTAGAATTATTCAAATACTTAAAAGATCAAGGATTTACACACGTAAATATGGGTTTTGCCCCCATGTCCGGGATTGAAACTCCGCGAGATTTTCCGGAACGCTCCATGAAATTTGCTTATGAAAAAATTAAATCATTTTCTAACTATAAAGGGCTTAGGGAGTATAAAGAAAAATTCTTTCCGGATTGGTATAATAAATTCATGATTTACGAACACGATTATGATCTGTTACAAGTTCCTTCTGTTTTAAATAAAATAATAAAACCATAATTAAAATGCGCTGCGCGTTTATATTTATTTTCATTTCGTTATTTGCCGGTAGTCGGGCAAATACTTTTAAAAAAGACTCCTTAAACTGGGATGTATTCGGGAAAGTTAGAATATATATCCCGGAAGAAAGCCCAACAAGTGTAATTCTGTTTATTAGCGGTGATGGTGGATGGGATAAGACAACCTCATACATCTCGCAACAGTTGGTTAATGAAAATACATTGGTAGTGGGAATCGATTTTGTATCGTACATGGAGGGTATTAAAAAGAAAAAGGCAACGTGCTTTTATCCTGCCGGAGATTTAGAAAATTGTTCCTTCTATATTCAACGCAAATACAAATTGAAAAAATATAACAAGCCTGTTTTAGTGGGATATTCGGCAGGTACAACATTAATATATAGTGCAATAGCTCAAGCACCGGACAATACTTTTCAGGGAGGAATAGCGTTAAGTTTTTCACCGGAACTTGAATCTCCAAAACCACTATGTCCTTACACAGGTTTAAAATCACATCTATCAAAAAATAAAAAAGAATATACCCTAGAACCGGTAAGTAATTTAAATACAACATTTATTGTATTACAGGGACTAAATGACAAAGTATGTACTTTCGATAAAACCAATACATTTTTTAAAGGAACTGAAAATGTTCAACTCATCGCTTTAAGAAATGTAGCTCATAGTTTTTCAAATCCCGATTTTTGGTCTGCTAAATTCGTAGATGCTTTTAAAAAAATCCTAAATATTCAGGAATATTCTAAAATAAAAGAAAGCCAAAACGAAATAATTAAAACCAGCCCTGTAAATAGCCTACCTCAGGGTTTGCCAGTAACGTATATACCCACTTCGCTAAAAGTTAACAGGCCAATGGCTGTAATGATTTCAGGAGATGGCGGCTGGACAAGTTTTGATCAGTCTGTTGCAGAACAATTATCTGCCCGGGGAATTCCCGCTGTGGGGTTCGATTCACAAAAATATTTCTGGGATGAAAAAACCCCGGATCAAACTTCGGAGGATATCAATAAAGTGATTCACCATTTTATGCAGGAATGGAAACGTAATTCATTTATTTTAATCGGGTATTCCTTTGGAGCCGATATTGTTCCTTTTATTTCCTCACGACTCAATAACAATATTAAAGAAAATTGTAAAGGTAATTTTCTTCTTTCCCCGGATGTTTTAGGCGATTTTGAAATTCATATTTCAGACATGTTAAGCATGGGTATCAGCAATAATAAATATAATGTTTCAAATGAGGTAAAATTAAACAAGCAATTTAAAACCTTTTGCTTTTTTGGAAGCGAGGAGGATCAAAGCGAAAATTACAAATTTAAGCAAGCAGGTGCTAAAATAATAGTACTGCCCGGTCCTCATCATTACAACAATAATTACCCGGTTATAGCAGATTCAATTACAAAATTTATTCCGTTGTAAATTCAAAAAAATTCCGATATTAAATTTTCTAAAATTTGTAAGGATAACATTAAAAATGTCAAAAAACTGATTTTTATCATTATTTTTGTAGTCTAAGTATGTAAAGAAATGAAATACAAAAACATTTTTGAAAATGTAGCAGAGGCGAGCAGGGAATTAATAAAAATTTCAGATGATACTATTAACCAGGTATTACTTGCTATAGCTGAAGAAGCAGAAAAACAAACCGGTTATATTTTAACAGAGAACCAAAAGGATTTGGATCGGATGGAAAAATCAGATCCTAAATACGACCGTTTAAAATTAACTCCTGAACGTATTAAAGGAATTGCCGGAGATATCAGAAATGTTGTAAAATTGCCCTCTCCTGTTGGTAAGGTTTTGGATAAAAAAAAGTTGGGTAATGGTCTTGAAATTTCAAAAATTACTGTTCCTTTTGGTGTAATAGGTATCATTTATGAGGCGCGTCCTAACGTAACTTTTGATGTTTTTTCGTTGTGTTTAAAATCGAAAAATGCTTGTTTGTTAAAAGGTGGAAGCGATGCAAAATATTCGAATGAAGCCATTATCTCCATTATAAAATCCGTTTTATCCAAATTTAAATTAAATACTTCCCTTGGGGAATTATTACCTGTTGACAGGGAAGCTACGCACGAAATGCTCACTGCCCGTGGATATGTTGATTTAATCATTCCAAGAGGTAGTCAGCAACTTATTAATTACGTAATTGAGAACGCTACAATCCCAGTTATTGAAACAGGTGCCGGTATTGTTCATACTTACGTAGACAAAACTGCCAATATTCAGGATGCTGCAGCCATCATAAATAATGCTAAAACCAGAAGAGTAAGTGTTTGCAATGCTTTAGACTGTTTAATTATTCATTCAGAATTACTTGGAAAGCTAAATGAGATAGTCAATACTCTTGCGAAGGGCAATGTATTAATTTATGCTGATGAACCTTCGTACAAGGCAATTCAAAATACGTATCCATCAGAATTATTAGAAAAAGCCACTGAAGAGTCTTTTGGAACTGAATTCTTAGATTACAAAATGGCCATTAAAACTGTAAATAGTTTAGATGAAGCTTTAGCCCATATCCAGAAATATGGCTCGAAACATTCCGAAGCAATTATCAGCAACCATCCGGAAAACATTGAGCGTTTCCTCAATGAAGTAGACGCTGCTGCTGTTTATGCGAATACTTCAACGGCATTTACAGATGGAGCTCAGTTTGGCCTTGGTGCAGAGATTGGTATAAGTACCCAAAAATTACACGCCCGTGGACCCATGGCTCTGGAAGAATTGACCAGTTACAAATGGATTGTAAAAGGTTCCGGACAAATAAGAAATTAATGTAAAACCTCATAAAGTAAATAGGCAATATTTTGTCTATTTACTTTACGAATACATTTATTAAATTTATTTTTAATAACCATTCGTATTAATTATTTTAATAATTATAAGATTAATTTTTCATTTAATTTAATTTTCCTCCCCTACTAAATAATTCACTAAAAATTTGTAATTTAATAATCGGTATCCAATCTAAATTGAAGATACCACATTACTGTTCTCTATAATATCAATTATAGAAGCTATTGATATCGTTTTTCTGTTAAAATAACTACTATGGCACAGGAAGTTGATTTTGAAGAAAGAAAAAAAAATCAGGATGCTTTGAAAATAAGTGAAGAAAGGCTTAGAATTGCATTAGATGCAACTCAAACCGGGATATGGGATTGGGATTTAGAACACGATATCTGGTATGCATCACCCATATACTACACAATGTTAGGTTACGAACCGGAATATGGAATGTCGGATCGAAAACTATGGATGTCAAGAGTACATCCTGAAGACCAACCCGTTATTGAAGAAAAAATAAAAAATATCCTGAATAAGGAAACCCGTAATTACAATTACGAAGCCCGCATGCTTCACGCAAATGGGAATTACAGATGGCACAGGGTAATTGGTTATATTGTTGAATATAATGCTCAAGGAAAACCAAAACGATTGGTTGGAATAAGACAAGATATCGATGAGTTAAAAAAATCGGTTGAAAACCTAAGTAAAAGCGAAAATCAGTTAAAAACCTTAATAAATACCATACCTGATTTAATCTGGGTCAAAAATTTTGATGGCATTTTCCTGCATTGCAACAGTCAGGTAGGAAAATTATATGGAACAACCATAGAAGGAATAGTTGGTAAAACCGATTATGATTTTATAGATAAAGAAAAAGCCGATTTTTTCCGTAAAAAGGATATGGAAGCTATTGCAACTGGCAAACCATGCACTAACGAAGAAGATATTATTTATCCCGACGGACATATCGAAATTATGGAAACCATAAAAACTCCGATTTATAACGACGATAATAGTTTGTTAGGAGTTCTGGGGATTGGCCGGTTAATAACCGAACGCAAAAAAAGCGAACAGGAACTTGAAAAATACAGAGAACATCTTGAATTTTTAGTTCAGGAAAGAACAGAGGAATTGGAAGCATCCAACGAAGAATTGCAAGCAATAAATGAAGAATTATATGTTCAAAAAGAAGAGCTCCAAAAAACTTTAAATGCATTAAATATCGCAAAAGATAAGCTAATTCATTCCGAAAAAATGGCTTCACTGGGTATTCTTTCAGCTGGTATTGCTCATGAAATAAATAACCCGCTAAATTTTATTCACGGGGGACAGGTTTCTTTGGAAATGATTCTCAAAGAAAAATTAAATGATGAACTAAATGAAATAAAGCCCTATTTAGATGCTATAAATACAGGTGTGGTAAGAGCTTCAGAAATTGTTACCAGCTTAAGTCATTACTGCCGTCAGGATAATTTGCCCAAAAGTGAATGCGACATTCACAAAATTATTGACAATTGCCTAATTATGCTCAATAATCAGATTAAGGGAAAAATAAAAGTTACTAAATTTTATACCGAGGTCCCTCACAAAATAATGGGCAGCGAAGGTAAACTGCACCAGGCTATACTTAATATAATCTCTAATTCGGAACAGGCTATTGATAATTCGGGAACCATTCTTATAGAAACCATTGTAGAACAGGCACATCTAATTATTAGTATTTCTGATAATGGAACAGGTATTAATTCAGAAGATCTCAAAAAAATATTCGATCCTTTCTTTACAACAAAAGCTCCAGGAAAAGGTACAGGTTTAGGCTTATCAATTACATACAATATTATCCGCGAACACAACGGGAGCATCGAATACGAATCGGAAGAAGGAAAAGGTACTAAAGCAATTATTAAATTACCTATTTTAAATTAATAAGCATGGATAAAAAAATTACATTACTCTATGTTGATGATGAACCAATTAATTTAATGTTATTTGAAAATATATTTAGCCATAAATACTATGTTTTAACCGCTGTAACCGGAGAGTCAGGACTTAAGCTTTTAAATGAACATCCGGAAATAAGTTTAATTTTCAGCGATATGAAAATGCCGTTTAAAACCGGTCTTGAGTTTATTTCCGAAGCAAAAAAAAAGCATCCCGACAAAAAATATTTTATCATAACCGGATATAATATTACAGAAGAAATACAAATGGCTCTTCAAGCTCAATTAATTTCAAAATACTTTAGCAAACCATTCAATATCGAAGAAATCAAAAAAACTATAGAAGAATCGATTTAGATAAAAAGTTAAAAAAATCATATTTTTTAAAAAATATAGTACTATTTCTTATCTGCTATATTATTTTTGTTAAATAAAATATACAAAGACTCTAAAAAAACCATCATATTTAAAATATAAAATAACCAAGAATGAAAAAATTTCTTTCCGTCCGTGATGTACCTAATTTAAAGGCTTTAGTTGACGAAGCACTGATTCTTAAAAAACACCCTTATGCTTTTGAACATTTGGGAAGAAATAAGACTATGTGTCTGCTGTTCTTCAATTCCAGTTTACGTACCCGTTTAAGTACTCAAAAGGCAGCTGAAAATTTAGGTATGAAAACCATGGTTCTTAACATCAACGAAGATGGTTGGAAAGTTGAAACAGAATTTGGAGTGGTTATGGACGGCGATAAAGCCGAACATATTAAGGAAGCTGCCGGTGTTATTGGTCGTTATGTTGATATAATCGGTATACGTTCATTCGCCGGATTAAAAAACCGCGAAGCCGACTACGCCGAAAATGTTCTAAGTCAATTTGTAAAATATTCCGGGAAACCTATTGTAAGCATGGAAGCTGCAACGGGTCATCCTCTCCAGAGTTTTGCAGATATCATCACCATTGAAGAACATAAAAAAATGGAACGTCCTAAAGTTGTATTAAGCTGGGCACCGCATCCCAGGGCTCTTCCTCAGGCTGTTCCTAATTCGTTTGCCCAATGGGCTGTTGTAGCTGGTTATGATGTGGTGGTTACACAACCGGCAGGATATGAATTAAATGAAGAATTTACCAAAGGCGCAAAAATTGAATACGATCAGAAAAAAGCTTTTGAAGGCGCCGATTTTATTTATGCCAAAAACTGGTCGAGTTACCGTGAATACGGACAAATATTATCAACCGATAAAGCGTGGACTGTAGACAGCGCCAAAATGGCCTTAACCAACGATGCTAAATTTATGCACTGTTTGCCTGTTCGTAGAAACATGATTGTTTCTGACGAAGTAATTGACAGTCCTAATTCCATTGTACTGGACGAAGCAGAGAACAGGATTTATTCTGCCCAAACTATCCTTAAAAAGATTTTGGAAAACAATGCTCAATAGGTAAATTTTTACATAAACTTAATTTTCTGTAAATAATTAATATACATTAGTGCCCGATATTTGTGTTATTCACCAATATCGGGCATTTATGCAAAAAAGCATTACTTTAGAAAATTCAGGATTTAATATTCCAAACCTATACAAAGAAGATGTTAAATCTTTACTTCAAAAAAACCTCGAAATATATACTTGTGATGCCATCTGGTTATTAAAAAACCTGATTTCGATTCCTTCATTCAGTAAAGAAGAAGATAAAACTGCCGAATTCATTTATTCATATTTACATTCGCTTGGGTTAGATCCAAAAAGAAAAGGGAATAATGTTTGGGCAACTTCTATAATTTCCGAAGATCTGCCAACGATATTATTAAACTCACATCACGATACAGTTAAGCCAACCTCAACATGGCGAACGAACCCGTTTGAACCCACTTTTCAAAAAGGAAAACTAACGGGTTTAGGCAGCAATGATGCAGGCGCATCAGTAGTAAGCCAGCTTATGGCATACCGAATTCTGTGCCAGGTAACAGACCGCCCTTATAATTTAATATATAGTGCAACAGCAGAAGAAGAATCCTCAACTCCGGGTGGCATAGAAAGTATATTAAAAGAATTAGGACCCGTGGATTTAGCATTAGTTGGAGAACCTACCCAGATGCAAATGGCGATTGCCGAAAAAGGTTTAGGTGTTTTAGAATGTACCGTATATGGTGTTACGGGTCATGCTGCACGTAATGAGGGAATTAATGCACTTTACAGAGCACTGGATGATATCAACAAGATCCGCGAAATAAAATTCCCAAAAGTATCTTCTCTGCTTGGAGAGGTTAAATTGACAGTAACAGCTATAAAAGCTGGTTCTCAACATAATGTAATTCCGGATATCTGTACCTTTTTAGTGGATGTAAGAAGCAACGAATTATATACGCATGATGAAATTATAGAAATTATAAAAGGGCATACGCAACATACCGAAATTGCAGTGGCTCTTTCCAACCAAAAAACTTCGATAATTTCAGAAATGCATCCCGTAGTTCAGAGAGCTCTCGATTTGGGCCTTATCTATTTTGGTTCATCCACCACTTCGGATCAAATGGTAATACCATATCCATCAGTGAAAATAGGACCAGGCGATTCGGCCCGATCCCATGCTGCTAATGAGTTTATTTATATTCACGAGATTGAAGAGGCAATTAAAACGTATTCCTTATTGTTAAATAAATTAACTATTTAAATTTATTATTATAAACTTTAATCCTTTACACATCGTACAGATAAACCATAAGTTGAGATAGCATAGCCTGTTATTATACCGCTTTTATTATATTGTAAAACACGTAAATAAAAATAACCTTTTGAGGAATTATAAGCTGTACTTGTCCACCACATACCGATATAATTATGAGAATACCAAGATTTTCCACCTTTATAACCACCTCCAGCTAAAGCTGTAAAACCAGATTTATTGGAATAGGAAGAATAATTGCTGTCACCGATTGAACCTTCAACACTAGAACTGATCCAACTCGAATTAGATGCTAACGATTTAGCATAATAATTGCCACTGGTTGAACCATCATAATTGTAACCATTTGCAGCTAAATGTGCTTCAAGAACTTCCCAATCATAATTTGTAGCAACGTGCCAGCCTTTAGGTGCAAGCAAACCTGAACTTACTGCATAATAATTGTAAAGCAATCCTAAGGAATCTATATAAGTATCATCAAATAAAAAAGAGCAATAAGCTCCAGAAGTTGTACTCTTCCATGTAGTTGTATCGATTATATTTGTAATAGAAGTACCATCATTATATTTAGTTGTTTTCAAATTTTCAACCATCCAGGTTTGGGATCCAATGGTTACAGTATGATAAACATTACCATCAGCATCAGTTACCTGAGAACTGCTATCGTCACTATCTTTCTTACAAGATGTTATACTTAATAATGATAAAACAAAAAATAAAGACAAAAACCTAACATAATAATATTTCATAATTTCAAAAGATTAAGTTAATAGTTAACAATGTTTATTAAACAAAGTAATAAAATTAATTTTTATTTTCAAAGATTCCCCAAGAATATCTAATTTTACATTTATAATAAAACAATATGGGTTCTGATTATAAAGAAGCAATTGAGCTGCTTAAACAACTTATAGCAACACCATCGGTTAGCCGCGAAGAAGCTGCAACTGCTGATATTATTGAGAATTTTTTAAAATCCAAAAATCTTTCAGTAAACCGAAAAAACAATAATGTTTGGGTGTCCGATTATATTTCAGACAACTTGCCGGTTTTATTAATTAATTCCCATCACGACACAGTAAAGCCATCCTCTTCCTGGACAATAGATCCAAATATTCCCATTGAAAAAGATGGAAAATTATTTGGATTGGGTAGTAACGATGCAGGAGCTTCATTGGTAAGTCTGATGCAGGTATTTTTGTATAATTTTGGAAAAAAAGACCGACAATTCAACCTCATATTTGCAGCGTCGGCTGAAGAAGAAATTGGAGGAAAAAATGGTATCGATTGTGTAAAACCTGAAATCGGTAAAATTGATTTAGCGATTGTCGGCGAACCGACCCAAATGCAAATGGCTGTTGCCGAAAAAGGGTTGATGGTTTTAGATGGAAAGGCACAGGGAAAAGTAGGCCATTCGGCACGCAATGAAGGAATAAATGCAATTTATAAAGCACTACCTGATTTGGAATGGTTTAGGACTTACAAATTTCCGCTGGAATCGGATATTCTTGGTCCGGTAAAAATGACTGTAACCCAAATTAATGCAGGATATCAGCACAATATGGTACCCGATCTTTGTTCGTTTGTTGTGGATGTGCGTACTAACGAATTTTATTCTAACCAGCAGGCTTATGAAATGATTAAAACCTTTATGCAAAATTGCGAAGTTGAACCACGGTCGACTCGCTTAAATTCTTCACGGATACCCTTAGATCATCCATTGGTAAAAAAGGGTCAGGAACTGGGCTTAACGTATTATGGATCTCCTACAACTTCTGATCAGGCCATTATTAGAACCACTTCCATGAAAATTGGACCTGGAGATTCAGCTCGTTCCCATAGTGCTGATGAGTTCATATATCTTGATGAAATAGAAAAAGGTATCGAGATCTATATAAAACTTTTGCATAACCTGACTTTCTAAAATAGAAAACGCCGGGATATCACATACCGGCGCTCTAAAATCAATTATATATAACTAACTACTCGACAATTATTTTCCGTACAATTGTATTTGTCTTAGACTTAATTTTAATTAAATAAGTTCCTTTTGCAATACTACTCAGGTCTATATTAGCATCACCATCAGCTGATTTATTAATTACAGCTTTCCCGTTGATATCTAAAACCGAAATTTCAGATACTTCAGTAAGACCATTTACTTTAACAGAACTGGTTGCAGGGTTAGGGAATACAGAAATTCCGTCTTCTTCTTTATCAGCAACACCGGTAGTTGAAAAATTAGGAGTAAATGTAATGTTCTTTAAATAGCTATACTGCAAATCGTAATATATTCCATGACTATTATCACTCCAAAAGCTGCCAGTTCCAAAAACCAAAGTATCAGCCTTTTGAAGAAAAGTAACTACATTTGAATAATCAGTAACTGTATTTGAAATGGTTACGGAAGTACTACTTTGATTAAAAGCCAGGGTATTATCAACATATAGAGCATAACCGGTAGAAGAAAATTGTAATTTAATATTCTTCCAGGTTTTAGTCCCGATAAAATCAGTTCCAAGAGCATAACTCTTCAAATTGGAATCAAAATATCCACCGGTTCCGTTATAACCTAAATAAGATCCATTTGAAAAATACAAACGGCCTCTATTACCACCATAAATACCAAAAAGAGCACCTAATACTTTAAGAGAATCCTGATAAGTATACATATCAAAAGATATTTGAGCTTCGGTAAAAGATTGTCCTTTAAACGGATTTGTTATATAAACATTAGGTGAAGCCAATTTAGAAGCACATTTTGCATCATCTAAAACTAAAGAGCCATCATAAGTGGTTGTGTAAGTAGTACTAATAGAAGTTAAATCAATAGTTGTCTGAGCATGCAAAAAAACAGACATAAATAAAGAAATAGCAAGAAAGTAAAGTTTTTTCATGTTAGGTTAGTTTTGAGTTAGTAATAAATTTTATGGGTACAAAAATACAGGCTAAGTAATCCTTTTAGGTGGACGATTTAATATATTAAGAGGATGATTAAGTATAAATAAAAAAGATCTCCCTAAAACATTTATTAATTATTATACAGCAATTTAAAAATGGTACAAAAATGCGTTACAAAACAAAACTACAATTGGTACAAAATGCACTACTCAAAAAAAGAAGAAAAACTACATTTGAATTCTTATTATTCTATAGGTTTTCAAAAGTTTGAAACAAATTCATTTAAATTATCAATATCTATCTACTAAATATTTAACTATGAAAAAAATTCAACTATTAATTTTGTCACTTTTCTGTTTTTGGCTGAGTTCAAGAGCTGAAGAAAAATTATTGTATTCCACTAATTTTACGGATTGGACTGCAGTTAGCACGTATTCTCCTGAATATACAGTTAGTAAGACAACCAGCTTTACGAAAGAAGCACTAGATTTCACAATCTATTACGCTACTGTAGATCCAGCAAAATATGATGCTACACGGTTTAATTACTTAGTTGCTTCTACCGGAGCTATTATTGCTCAAAAAAATGTTGACTGTTATATAATAACTTCTGCCTTAAAAACTATTTCAAAGGTTGAATTTATTGAAGGCGCCACAGGAAGTTCGCGAGGTTTTAAGGTATGGAGAAAAAGCACCGGCGATGCTGACTGGGTTGCAGTATACTCAGACGTCTGCACTACAACTACAGGACAACTTATAACATTAACTTTTGATACAACGGTATATAAAAATACACAGCTTAAATTTACAAATCTTAACACTACTCAAAATGCATATTTGTTTAGTTTAAATATTTATGGTGATTATCGCACTGCTGCAACTCAGGATACTTTAAAAACATCCGTTTCTCCATCCAGTGCAGGAACAATATCTTTAAGCCCAAATAGTACGACATACGATGAAGGTTCGCAAATAATTCTTACAGCAACTAAAAATTTTGGATATTCATTTTCTCATTGGGCAGATGGATCTGGAAATACAATTTCAACCAAAAATCCTGATACAATAACGAT
>WSSedL1CaDRAFT_10001779_pt1 | contig 11943 bp, 13 predicted proteins | sample WetSurSL1Cattail_FD_9464 | JGI IMG/M metagenome (IMG submission 9464)
TACTCGATGAGCCCACAAACCACCTCGACATAGAATCAATCCAATGGCTCGAGAATTATATTAAGGATTTTAACGGGGCTGTCGTCATTATCTCTCATGACAAGGCTTTTCTTGATAACCTTACAAATCGTACCGTTGAAATTTCACTCGGAAGAATATACAATTACAAGGCTGCGTATTCCATATACGTGGAACTGCGCAAGGAACGACGTGAGCAACAAATGGCGGCATATCGCAACCAGCAAAAATTAATTGAGGATACGGAAGATTTTATTAACCGCTTCCGATCCAAAGCTACCAAAGCTATTCAGGTGCAGAGCCGAATTAAACAACTCGACAAAATTGAACGTATTGAGGTTGACGAAGAGGATACCTCAGCTATCAATATAAAGTTTCCACCCGCGCCTCGCTCGGGAACCATTGTGGTAGAAGCAAAACATATCGTAAAAAGTTACGGTAAACACGTTATCCTGAATAACATAGATTTCGTGATCGAACGTGGCGAAAAAGTGGCTTTTGTTGGGAAAAACGGTGAGGGCAAGACCACGTTTTCTAAAGTAATCATGAATGAGATAGAGTTTCAAGGTCATTTGAAAATCGGACATAATGTCACCATTGGTTATTTTGCACAAAATCAGGACGAATTAATGAATGAAAACTTTACAGTTCTTGAAACAATAGATCATGTGGCTGTAGGAGACGTTCGATTCAAAATGCGCGATTTACTTGGCGCCTTTTTGTTCAGGGGCGATGACGTTGACAAGAAAGTAAAAGTTTTGTCAGGTGGAGAACGTTCGCGTCTTGCCATGGTAAAATTATTGCTTCAACCAGTAAGCTTGCTGGTTTTGGATGAGCCAACAAATCACCTGGATATGCGTTCAAAAGACCTGCTCAAACAGGCACTTCTAAATTATGATGGCACACTCATCATCGTATCCCATGACCGTGAATTCCTTGATGGACTGGTTACCAAGGTATATGAATTCCGTGAACATAAAATAAAAGAGAATATTGGCGGTATATACGAATTCCTCCAAAAACGAAAGCTCAACAATTTTGCCGAGCTTGAAAGAAAAACCAAAACTATATTAGCGCAAACTCCTAAAGAATCCACAGCAATAAAGCAGGATTATCTTGAGAAGAAGGAACAAGATAAAATAATTCGTAAAGTCAGTCAGCAAGTTACAACCGCTGAACAAAAAGTTGAATGGTTGGAGAAAGAACTAGCCAAGATTAACGCCCTCCTTGCCCACCCCGAAAAAATAGAAAAGGGCGAAGAGTCCAAGCTATACATTCAACATGGCGAGGTTGAAAAACTATTGAAGGAAGAAATGTCGGTATGGGAAAAACTGAATGTTGAATTGGAAGAATTAAAAAGACAAAGGTTTTAAATACTGACCTTTAATAAATATAGATCCTTATACGATGCTAATTCTTTAATTTTCTGATTAATAGTTCTCCATTTTTTAAATAACAGTATTGACCTAACTAAATGATTCTTTCCCAATGATTTTTTTTGAAATTCATTTTCAATTTCAACTTTAACCAAATTAACTTTCTGTTTATATTCTTCAGTTTGAAGATATGCTCGTCTACCTGATGAAATTATTTTCATGATAAATAATCTTATAATATTTCCTCATCGCCCTGGTAAAAGAAATGATATTCCAAAAATGTATAGGAGGGAACTGCTACAAGGTTAACCCAACAATTCAATTTCTTTACCCATTTCATACGTTTCGACAGAAATCCACGTTTAAGATAGGCTGAAATATAAGGGTGCACTTTCATGGTTATAGACCTCAGTGCCTGGTTTGTAACAAGGAATGAGAGATTATTGAACAGCTCTTCTTCAAAAACAATACTTGGGGCTATTTCACCTGTTCCGCGGCAAGTAGGACATTTTTCAAGTGTTTCCACATTTAATTCCGGGCGAACACGCTGGCGGGTAATTTGCATTAAACCGAACTTACTAAGGGGAAGAATATTATGCTTGGCTCGATCAAGCATCATGGCTTCTTTAATCTTTTCATACACCAATTGCCTGTGCTCCTGTGTATGCATGTCAATAAAATCGACGACTATAATTCCGCCCATATCACGTAACCTCAACTGGCGGGCAATTTCAACAGCTGCTGCAATATTTACATCAACGGCATTACTCTCCTGATCTGAACTGGTTTTTGAACGGTTTCCACTATTGACATCAATGACATGAAGTGCCTCAGTGTGCTCAACAATCAAGTAAGCGCCACTTTTAAAGGATACTGTTTTGCCAAATAAGGTCTTAATCTGCTTATCGATTCCAAACTTTTCAAAAACCGGAGTGCTACCATTATAATATTTAACAATTTTTTCCTTCTCAGGTGCAATGGTACCTACATAGTCCTTTATTTCATTGGCGAGATTTTCATCATTAACAGTTACGCTATTAAATGAACCATTTAATATGTCTCGTAAAATAGCTGATGTTCTGTTAAGCTCACTAATAATAAGTTTAGGAGGAACAGCTCCCTTAAGATTTTCAAATGCTGCCTCCCATTTAAGCACTAATCCACGAAGTTCCTCATCCAAAACAGCTACTTTCTTACCTTCGGCAACTGTTCGGACGATAACTCCGTAATTTTTTGGTTTAATACTCTGTATAAGCTTTTTAAGCCTCGTTTTTTCTTCTGATGATACAATTTTTTGAGAAACGGAAACTTTTTCCGAAAAAGGTATTAAAACAAGATGCCGGCCTGCAATAGAAATTTCAGAACCCAAACGGGGTCCTTTTGTAGATATTGGTTCTTTGGCAATCTGCACCATTATTACCTGACCAGAGGACAAAACATCAGAAATCCTACCATTTTTATCAATATCCGCTTCGTTTTTGAACTTAGCAAGGGGAAATACTTTCCCTTTTTTGTTCAACGCCGCTTTCAGATATTTATTTAATGATTGAACCTGAGGACCCAGATCAAGATAATGCAGAAACGCATCTTTCTCATACCCAACATCAACAAATGCTGCATTTAAGCCGGGCATAATTTTTTTTACTTTGCCCAAATATATATCACCAACCGAGAACTGAAGATTGCTTTTCTCCTTGTTTAACTCTACTAATTGTTTGTTTTCGAGTAAGGCTATAACAATTTCAGAAGCAGTTACATCAATAACAAGTTCGTTACTCACAACTCCTTCAATTTTCTAGAAGACTATAAACGTAAGAAACCTAAAGATCTCAGTGGAACTTTAGGTTTTTTCTTACAATTTCATTAAACAGCAAGAAACACTACTTTCTTTTCTTATGTCTGTTTTTCCTCAAACGTTTTTTACGTTTGTGAGTCGCCATTTTATGTCTCTTTCTTTTCTTACCACTTGGCATACAATAATCCTCTTACTTTACGTTGGTCTTTACCTTGCCTACGAAGGACTTTGCTGGTTTGAACGCTGGAATAAAATGTTCCGGAATAATGATAGTCGTATTTTTAGAAATGTTACGAGCTGTTTTTTTAGCGCGTTTTTTCACGATAAAACTACCAAAACCTCTAAGATACACGTTTTTGTCTTTTACAAGCGCGTCTTTTACACTTTCCATGAAAGCCTCTACTGTTTTCTGAACAGTAATTTTTTCGATTCCCGTTGATTTGGAAATTTCATTTACAATGTCTGCCTTTGTCATTTTAAAAAGCTTTAATTATCAATAGTTTAAATAATTTTAATTTCTGAATTGCAAATATAATTGATTTCTGTTAATTATTGAAATACAATACTAATAATTTTGTATTTTATTTAAAAAATTGTTTAGCAAACATATAAAAGATGCAAATAAGTAGAATTCTCATGGATTGGTATTTATCTAAAAAACGCGATTTGCCGTGGAGAAACACGTCAAACCCTTACCATATCTGGATATCAGAGATAATAATGCAACAAACTCGCGTAGCACAGGGAACAAGCTATTACAACCGATTTATAGCAACCTTCCCTGATATTCAAGCTCTGGCAAATGCAGATATTAATGAAGTTTTGAAAGCTTGGCAAGGCTTGGGATATTATAGCAGGGCACGAAACCTACATGCTGGAGCTAAATTTGTTGTAAGTCAGTATGATGGGGTATTGCCAGCCGACTATTCCGACCTTTTAAAAATTAAAGGCGTAGGAGAATATACGGCTGCTGCCATTGGGTCAATTGCTTTTAACCTTCCACTGCCTGTGGTTGATGGCAATGTAAACAGGGTTCTTTCAAGAGTCTATGGAATACACGACCCTGTTAACACTACAGTGGGCATAAAACGAATTAAAGAATTTGCGCTTAAAATTGTAGATCCTGAAAATGCAGGATTACATAACCAGGCGTTAATGGAGTTTGGCGCACTACAATGTGTAGTTCATCATCCAAATTGCAAGGATTGTCCCTTGAATACAATATGTTATGCCTGGAATCATGAGGAAGTGGAAATGTTACCCATAAAGGTTAAGCCCAAAAAGGTTCGGATTAGGTTCTTTAATTATGTTGTACTTTTATACCATAATTATATAGTGATAAAAAAACGCTCAAAAAAAGATATCTGGCAGGGCCTTTATGAATTTCCGCTAATTGAGACAAGCCAATTGATTGATAAAAATAAAATCCGAAAGCATCCGGAATGGGAAAGTTTATTTCAAAATTTTGATTATCAGGTTTCAAATATTTCAAAAATATATAAACATCAACTCACCCATCAAACAATTAATACCCGTTTTTTCACCATAGAGATAAAAAACATGCCAGAACCATTAAATAGTGAAATGTTACTTGTTAAAAAAGACGAACTTCATCGTTATCCTGTTTCGAAACTGATTGAAAATTATCTTTCTACAATTGATTTATAGAATTATTAATCAAAACATTTGATAATATAAATTTTAACTATTTTTACTGTACTTTTTTTAAAAAAAAACCATGATCAATAAAGTAATTTTAGTTGGACGCGTAGGACGCGACCCAGAGGTACGGCACCTCGATAACAATGCAACTGTAGCCCGGTTTACCTTAGCTACCAATGAAACCTATAAAAACAAAAACGGAGAAAAGGTTACCAATACTGAATGGCATAACCTTATTGTTTGGCGGGGACTTGCAGAAATTGCAGGACGCTATATAAAAAAAGGAACAATGCTTTATGTGGAAGGTAAAATCCGCACTCGTTCATGGGACGATAAAGAAGGAAACAAACGATATACAACTGAAATTGAAGTGGATAATTTCCAAATGTTAAGTTCCAGAGGTGAAGAAGGAAGTCAATCAGGCTCTGGTGGTGCAACAAACCAAATAAGCACTCCGTCAAATAATGAATTTGCACCGGATGTCGATTTTGCTCCTGGCGCTGAAGCCACAGACGATTTACCATTCTAGCAACCCAATTTTTTCACTTGGAAACTGATGCCAATTTATCCGGTTTTATGGGTATGTTATTTATACAGTACCTAACTCCCGGAGTAACTCTAGGAATTATTGTTATATTACTTTTAATCATTGGTTCTGCTTTAATTGGCGGTTCCGAATTGGCTTTTTTTACGTTATCTCCTGCAGATCGTTTAACATTTGAAACAAAGCGAACAAAAAAAATAAAGACTCTGCAGCAATTATTGTCGAATCCTGAAAAACTGATGGCTTCGCTTTTGGTTGCTAATGTCGTTCTGAAAATGGCAATCATGGTCATTTCATTGATTCTCGCAAATGTTATCCTCACGGCTTTACCATTTTGGAGTATGTTGGCAATAACAGTGACATTCATATTTCTGTTACTTTTTTTCGGCGACATAATTGCTAAACTTTATGCCAGTTCTAACACAAAGAGGTACGTTATTACAGTAGCTTATCCAATCTATTTCCTTCATCAGCTATTCATTCCAATATCTGCACTATTCTATAAGTCCATCAACAATTTTGAAAAAATATTCTTCCGGCAATCTAAAATATCTGTTAACACCCTTAGTAATGCCATTGAATTAGCCTCTGATACTCACACTGAGGAAGAAGATATTTTGAAAGGTATTATCAAATTTGGTAATATTTATGTACGGGATATTTTAAAATCCCGAATTGATGTAGTTGCCATAGATTTTAAAATGACATTGCAACAGGTGCTTGCTTTAGTTGTTGAATCAGGCTATTCGCGTATACCTGTTTATACTGAAAATTTCGATAACATTCGTGGTATTCTGTACGTTAAGGATCTCCTTCCTTTTATTCATGAAAAAGATAACTTCCGTTGGCAATCACTTATCCGCCCTCCATATTTTGTGCCCGAAACCAAGAAAGTAAAGGAATTACTGACTGAATTTCAAGCAAACAAAATTCATTTGGCAGTAATTGTTGACGAATATGGCGGCACCCTTGGTATTGTTACGCTTGAGGACATTCTTGAAGAAATTGTTGGTGAAATCACTGACGAATCGGATGAAGATGAAAAAAACTATACTAAGATTAACGAAAATACTTATATTTTTGATGGTAAAACCTTGTTAAATGATTTTTACAAGATCATTCAAAGCGAACAAGACATTTTTGATGCAGTAAAAGGTGATGCTGATACGCTTGCTGGTTTAATTCTGGAATTGAAGGGCGCCATACCAACTTTGAACGAACAAATTAAATATAAACAGTTTACGTTTAAAATTGAAGGCGTTGATTCTCGTAGAATTAAATTAATACGTGTGATTATAAAACCAGAAGAAGATGCTTAAATTTGGAGATTGTAAATTCAAAAATTACTACGAAAAAACAACTAGATGTTGATAGCGAGGCTGAAATCATTTTATATACCATTGGTTATCTTTTCATTAATTATTGGCTGCACGAATTATAATCCTAAACCAAGAGGCTATTTCCGAATTGATTTTCCGGCTAAGAGTTATCAATTGTTTGACAAATCTTGTCCATTTAGTTTTGAATACCCATCCTATGGAAAAGTCGTGAATGACTCTGATAAAAATGCAGAACCATGCTGGATGAATATCGAATTCAAAGACTTTAAAGGCAAGATTCATCTAAGCTACAAGCCTGTGCATCAGAATATTTCAAAATTTACAGAGGATGCGCACACACTTGCATATAAACACTCCATTAAAGCTGATGCCATTGAAGAAAGTCCTGTAGAAGACAATCAACGGAAAGTATATGGTTTGATATATGAAATCAAAGGAAATGCTGCCTCCTCTATTCAGTTTTATGTCACTGATAGTGTGAAGAATTTCCTCAGGGGATCGCTCTATTTTGAAGCAGAACCTAATAAAGATTCACTGGCTCCGTCAATTGACTTCTTCCGAAAGGACATTTTACATTTGATTGAAACGATAAAATGGAAATGATATTTTTGGGTCATTTGCCTTCGGCGTCATTTGATTGTCATTTGCTTCGCGGCATTAATGAATTAAAGAATCTGCAAAATTATAAATGACATCAAAGGCTAATGACGCACGAAGTGCTAATGACTAAATTAATGACGCCGAAGGCCAATGACTAAGTAATGAAGATATTTTGAAGTTTTAAAAACTATAGGAATGGGTGTTGTAGTAAAGAAAGATGTGGACGACGATTGTATAATGGGCCTTTGGGAAATTCAAGAGGACTTTGATACTTTATTTGAAACTGTTGCTTTAGATACTGCTGAAAAGAAAACATTGTTTGAATTCAAAAATATTGCGCGGCAGATTGAATGGCTGAGTGTGAGGGCTTTATTGAAGGAACTAACCCAGTGCGAGGCCAAAATTATTTATAATGAAGAGCATAAACCATTTTTACTCGACAATTCGTTTAATATCAGCATTTCCCATTCACACAAACTCACTTCTATATTATTGAGCAAACAAAAACGGGTTGGGATTGATCTTGAATACAGATCGCACAGAATTAACAGGATAGCGCATAAATTCATCAATGAAAATGAATATATAACCACCGATAAAAATTTTGAGCAACTGCATTTGTACATTCATTGGTGCGCTAAAGAAGCATTGTATAAGATATGTGATAAAAAAAATATCAATTTCAAAGACAATTTAACCATTAGTCCTTTCGAAATTAAGCACGAAGGGAAAATAACAGGCGTTCATCATGACGAACATATCCATGATGAGTTTCAGTTAAAATACGAGGTTCGAGATAATTACGTAATTGTTTTATGCTGTAAATAAATGCATGAAGTTTTGTTATGTTGTACGATTTTATACTTAAAAAGCAGAACAAAGAGAAGCTGATTGTGCTACTCATCGATCCGGACAAGCATAATGACGAATCGCTAAAGCGAACTGTAGATATTGCTAATAAAGCCGGGATTAATTTTTTCCTGGTTGGAGGAAGTATTATTTCAAAGTCGATTAATGATCAAATTGCCATCATAAAATATAATTCCCAATTACCTGTTTTTCTTTTTCCAGGCAACCTCTTGCAGTTGTGCGATCAGGCCGATGGCATTCTGTTTCTCTCTTTAATTTCAGGCCGAAATCCGGAGTTTTTGATTGGCAACCAGGTGCTTGCGGCGCCATTCATTAAAAATAGCGGAATGGAAGTAATCCCCACCGGTTATATTTTAATCGATACTGGCCAACCTACTTCCGTTGAATATATGAGTAACACCAATCCTATTCCTTCCAACAAACCCGATATTGCAGCGGCTACAGCTTTGGCGGGTGAAATGCTTGGTCATAAACTCATTTATCTGGAAGGAGGAAGTGGAGCAGGACAAATTGTAAACACAAAGCTGATACGGGAAGTAAAACAAAATATTTCTATCCCACTAGTTGTAGGCGGAGGTATTCGCACTGCCAAACAAGCCTGTGAGATCTTTAAGGCAGGCGCAGACATTATTGTTATAGGAAATGTGGCTGAAGAAAATCCTATGGCAATGTTCGAAATTGTTTCGGCAGTTGAGTACACACAGGCAAAAAATTTAAATTAACGATAATGAAAATCAAGCGAACCATACTATTTCTGTTCTTTATCTTTGTATATGCTACATCTTTTACCCAAACACTATTCCAGGCTTCCTGTTATCAGGCATTGTATAATGGCAAACTCGACGGTATCATTTCGATGCAGGAATTAATAAAGCATGGCGATACGGGTTTAGGCGGTTTCAATGCTCTGAATGGCGAAATGATTCTTATTGATGGAAAAATGTTTCAAATATTAGCCAGCGGCAAAGTAATCAGTAATCCTGATTTATCTGATAAAACTCCCTTTGCATCAGTTTGCTTTTTTAAGCCACAAAAACAAGTTAACATTTTAGGAGATAGTAGCTTGTACAAAATAACTGATAAACTTGCTGATAATCCGGATGTATTTGTAGCCATAAAAATCACGGGGACCTTCGAGTATATAAAGACCCGTTCCGTTCCAGCTCAAAAAAAACCATACCCTTCACTTTCAGAAATTGTTAAGACCCAGCCCATTTTTGAAAAAACCAAGGTTAAAGGAACCATTGTAGGATTTCGAACACCTCAATTTGCTGCTGGAATTAATCCTCCAGGTTATCATCTGCATTTTGTAGCGGATGATGCTTCTATGGGAGGTCATGTACTCGAAGTACATCCTGCCAACGTTACATGCGAAATTATGATAGTTGATGAAGTATTCTTGAAGCTTTCAGTAAATTAAATCCGTTTGAATCAATAGTTAATCAAACTAATCTGGCATTTTTAAAAGTTTTTTCCTAACTTTTAGAATCGAAGTATCAATGATCATGATTAAAAGAAATCTTTATTATATCATTAGTAATCAGATATTCATTTTCCTTTTGGCCATATTTACAAACCAGCAAGTATTGGGCCAAATTGAAAACAAATCAGTCCACTATTACCGGGATAAGATTCAAGCCCCTGAAGATTATGCTTTTGTTGCTCATGATTCCATATTTGAAACCCCTGCTGACATCTGTGCGAATACGCTGCTTTCACTTGAAGAAGCTATAAGACACAGTGCTTTACAATGTGAATGCCTACAACGTCCTAACCTTCAGAATGCTGCATTTGGCGATTCACTGGATAGGTATCTTGAGTTTTTGCCCCTTAGCAAAGGTCACTTTTTAATTAAAATGCTTTGTGATCAGGGGGCATACAATGAAACGTGGTTGTTTTTTGCCTATAATGAAAGTGCCATCATACCAGCTAAGAGCAAAGATACTGTTCCAAAACCGGTTCCACAATTACTGGTATTTCCTACACCTAATAATAACTCACCATATAAATACGAATCGTCACCTATCATTTTTGCCAGGTACTTTGACAGTAAAAATGCGTCTCTCTATACCTTAAGCAAAATGCTGGGAGATGGCTCAGGCGGATATTATGCTGAATATGAAATAAATGCAGCTACTTTTGTGCCGACATTTAACCTAGCCATCTATAAAGATTTCACGGATAATTTAAATGGGTATGACTTTGAAATTGACAAAAGACCACATGGTAAAAATTGGATTGAATACAAACCCAAACATCCGATTAACGGAACGTTAATTGATCTCAAAGATTTGAAATCGACATCAATTTTCGAAGAAATCAAATGCAAGTAAAACACTAGCTTGCAAACGAATCCAAATATTTCACATTGATAACTCCGGTATCGGAGAAAAAGCGTATGGTACGACTCTTATTACCTCCAACATCTTTTTTAACAACCCTAATCCCTTGATCTTCCAATATTTTATGTGCACTATCAGCATTTTCTGAGCCAATATTTTGTTTAATCTTGCCAATAACATGAGCGCCACCGTAAATACTGGCTACTATTTCATGTTTGCGAATTCCTAACTTTAATAGTTGATCTATCATATAATAAACAGAGCATGCAAGATATCTGAAATCGTTTTGTGTTGAATTGGGTTTATAAGCCCAGGACTCAGATTGATTATGAACATCCACCTGAAATTCCTTCTCAACTAATTGAGCATGACAAATTGCACTTATTTTTCTGTGGGGACTAAAAAGAATTACTGAAACACACGAACCTAATACAGTCCAGATATAAGCTGGGTTTGGAGCGATAATCACTTCTCCTATCGATAAAAACTGTTTTACATAAGTATCTTGAGTCTCTGTTTCTGTTAACAAATTGCTATCTTGCATATAATCAACGTTTTTAATTAATAGGGTTATTTAACCCAACAAAAATACTCCAAGTAACTGGACCATTATTGATTTTTGAGATGATATGCAAAATTGGGTTTGATGATTAATATCAACAAGATTGGTGATTTAAATCACCAATGGAAATGTAATATGTAATCTGGAAAAGATATAATGTTGTGAATTCTTTATTATCAGTAATTCTTAATCAAAATATTCAAAAATTTATTTTTCGATTCGTTTTAGAATAATGATAAAATCTCCAACTCCCGAATTTTAATGTAACTTAATTTTAAATTCGCTTGGTTTACCTTTTAAGTTATATTCTTCCAAACATATTTCTATCAATTTTGATTTCCTATCAGTTTGAATCATATTATAATTATATACGAGTCCAACTTCTCCTTTTTTTGAGGGTTCCAGTTTAAATATAAATCCGGATTCGTCAATAATGGTTGATGTCCCTTCAAAAATATCCTGCCACTCAACTCTGCTTGTTAAATCACTGATACTTTCGTAAACTAAAATATCCAGTGCCTTTCCTATTTTATCAATTAAAAAAATCATAAACTTATTTATTGTATTAATAATTATATTTTTATTAAAATAGTATAACTAAATCTTAAACTTTTTAAAGCTATTTATTGACTTATCAACTCAAGTATTGGTTTTCCCATAGTTGCATTGGGACTAGCAATATTAAGAAAATAACTAATGGACGGTGCAATATCCATGATATCCACTGGTTGAAAAATGGAGGCGCGTTTTACTTTCCAGCCATACCATATCAAAGGTACATGAGTATCATAAGAGTAGGATGAATTATGGGTAGTTGTTGTGCCGTTTTTTTCG
>WSSedL1CaDRAFT_10001780_pt1 | contig 11940 bp, 9 predicted proteins | sample WetSurSL1Cattail_FD_9464 | JGI IMG/M metagenome (IMG submission 9464)
TTACAACTATTGTAGGAAGGTAGGGCGTTACTGAGACAGGCGAGCCACTAATTGTGGGTATGGGTTCAACCTTACCCGGCACATTTGTATTTACATTTTCATTTTTATTATAATGTGGAGCAATGGAAAGGGTAACAATGCCAATACCCATCGTACTAATCAAAACAAAAAGAAAAGCCTTTTTATATTGAATCTTCATAATGACCTCCATTGTACAGTATCCTTTTCGTGAGATAGGATCTTTTTTACATAATTTGAAAGAAAGCTTATGATAAGTTTTCTGTATGGTTTCGTGTTTTCATATTCTATGTACAAACTATCGTGTTACCTTACATTTTATCAAATTTGACGATTGGAGGCAACTGTTAATTAAAATAATTATTAAGCTCTTGTAATAGTTCAGCCTTAAAAGAGATGTATCCGGACTGGGAAAAAATGAATTAAAGTAACAATCCCCCTGTAAAATCATAAGATATAAGGAAGCCCCCAAACTAAGAGGGCCATATATTTACTACTTCGATAAGAAGTAAGTATCGGAGGTATCAAAAATGTTTGATGATAAAACACTGTTAATCACGGGTGGCACAGGAAGCTTTGGTAATGCCGTTCTTGACAGGTTTATAGATACAAACATAAGAGAGATTCGCATCTTTTCCCGGGATGAGAAGAAGCAGGATGATATGCGTAAGCTTTATAAAAGCGATAAAATCAAGTTCTACATCGGTGATATCAGAGATCCGCAGTCAATTATGAATGCAATCTATGATGTGGATTATATTTTTCATGCGGCAGCCTTAAAACAGGTGCCCTCCTGTGAGTTTTTTCCGCTGGAGGCCGTCAAAACCAATGTGTTAGGAACAGATAATGTATTATCGGCAGCGATTGAATATGGCGTTAAAAAGGTTATTTGCCTATCTACAGATAAAGCTGCTTATCCAATTAATGCAATGGGGATCTCTAAGGCGATGCTCGAAAAAGTGTTGATTGCAAAATCTCGGACAATTGATCCGAATAAAACCTTAATCTGCGGTACCCGGTACGGAAATGTAATGGCCTCTAGGGGATCGGTAATTCCATTATTTCTGGATCAAATAAAACATGGTCAGCCGCTGACGATTACGAATCCATATATGACACGTTTTCTTATGGATTTAAATGAGGCAGTGGAGTTGGTAATCTTTGCCTTTTTAAATGCAAAATCCGGAGATATTATGGTGCAGAAATCACCTGCAGCCTCCATTGGTGACCTGGCACAGGCAATGAAGGAATTACTTCATTCTGATTGTAATATAAAAATCATTGGTACGAGACACGGGGAAAAGCAATATGAAACACTTCTGACCAGAGAGGAGTTCATGGTAGCTGAAGATCTGGAAGATTTCTATCGTATACCGGCCGATCAACGAAATTTAAATTATGATAAATACTATATTGAGGGAAGTACTGAGCTTTCTGTACAGGAAGAATACAATTCGAATAATACGATAAGGCTTAGTGTTGAGCAGATTAAAGAAAAGCTTCTCGGACTCGATTTAATAAAAAATGAATTGTATAAGGATGATTCGTTTCGGGAGGAGTTGCATTGAAAATATTACAAGTTAATACAGTATGTGAAACCGGAAGCACCGGCAGAATCACAACCGATTTATATCGCCTGCTGCAGGCAAAAGGACATGAATGCTGTATTGCTTATGGAAGAGGAACTGCTCCGGAAGGTTTTCATGTTATTCGAATCGGAACAAAGCTTGGAGTATACCTGCATGCATTGTATTCGAGAATTACCGATAATACTGCATTTGCTTCCAAAAGAGCAACCAAGAAACTGATCAAACAAATAATAGAGTATCAGCCGGATATGATTCATTTGCATAATCTACACGGATATTACATTAATTTACCGCTTTTGTTTGATTATTTCAATAAATCAGGGACACCTGTCATCTGGAGCTTATATGACTGTTGGTCCTTTACCGGACATTGTTGTCATTTCGATTATGCCGGCTGTGAAAGATGGAAGACAGGCTGCAATCATTGCCTACAGAAGAAGGAATATCCGAAAAGCCTACTATTTGATCATTCCGAAAAGAATTATGAAAGGAAACGATCAATTATTACCGACTATCCGAAGCTTATCATCGTACCTCCAACCCGATGGTTATACAGTGTAATTACAGAAAGCTATTTAAAGGAGCTTCCCTGCGTAATCATTCCAAGCGGAATTGATTTATCTGTTTTTAAACCAACGGAAAGTGACGTTCGAAGCAGATATCAGTTAGAGCATTACCGACTTGTTCTGGGTGTATCTAGCGGTTTTAATAAATACAAAGGTTATGAATACTTTAATCTACTGGCTGACTTTATCCCTTATAACTATAAAATAGTTCTCGTAGGAGTGGAGGAGGAGCAGAAGCATCTATTCTCTGAACGAATACTTCTCCTACCCAAAACGAATAGTACCACGGAATTAGCTCAGTATTATACGGCTGCTGATGTGTTCGTTAATCCGACGCTTCAAGAAACTCAGGGACTTACTAATATTGAAGCGCTCGCTTGCGGCACCGGAGTAGTCACCTTCGATAGTGGCGGTAGTCCCGAAAGCATTCATCCCGACTGTGGACTTATTGTAAAACGTGGTGATTTCAAGGGCCTGCTTGAAGCTGTGACATGGGCCTGTGAGCATAAGTTTGATAAAAATAATTGCAGAATAAGAGCAGAATTTTACGACAAAGAAAAGCTATATCAGGAATACATAAAATTATATGGAATTATGACAAACCTGTGAATCGTAAAAATATTCTTTCGATGAATTCATACCGGATGACAGGCAGGCTCCGGCAACAAAAACAGAATACTGCATATCTTATATATGAAAGCATGGTAATTCGTATTAAAACAAGTCGGAGTGCAGGAGGACAGTATATGGGAGTCGCAATCGATATCGTGGATTTAAGCAAGATATACAGTCTTGGTTCAATCGGTGGAAGAACATTGTCACAGGACTTAAACAGTAAGTTTGCAAAGCTGTTTCATAAACAAGATCCAAATCAAATCATCGGTTCAAAAAATTACGATAAAAATCAAAAACTCTTGGCTCTGGACCATCTTAACCTGCAGATACAAAAAGGTGATACGGTTGGTATCATCGGCTCTAACGGAGCCGGGAAGTCCACTTTATTGAAAATATTGTCCCGCGTTACAGCTCCCACCCACGGAAGTGTCCGTGTCAATGGACGTATTGCAAGTCTGCTCGAAGTAGGTACGGGCTTTCATCCAGAGCTGACCGGTAGGGAAAATACTTATTTGAATGGAGCCATTCTTGGAATGTCGAAGAAGGAAATTGATCATAAGCTGCAAGATATTATAGATTTCGCCGAAATCGAACGATTTATCGATACACCGGTAAAACGATATTCCTCCGGCATGTATGTTAGGCTGGCCTTTGCGGTTGCCGCACATCTGGAGCCGGAAATACTAGTTGTAGATGAAGTATTAGCAGTCGGTGATTATCAGTTTCAGCAAAAATGCCTTGGTAAAATGGGTGATATCAGTAAGGGGGGCAGAACGGTTCTTTTCGTAAGCCACCAGCTTTCGATGATACGTGCCCTATGTAATAAATGCGTTCTCATAGACCACGGTAAAATCATGAAATACGGTGAGACAGAAGAAGTAATCGAGGAATATATCAGTAAAAAAGCTGTATTAAATTTTATCTCGCATGCTGAATTTGAAGAGGATCCGGCTAAGGATTCTGCACAGGTATACCGTCTATGCCTAAAAAATCAAGAAGATGAGGAATGCGATAATTTTGAAATTTTTGAACCAATTAGACTCGAAGCGGAAATAGAGATTAAAAAGCACTTAATCGGTGTGGCTCTCGGCTTCTCGGTCTATAAGAATCAGGGTGCCGTCTGTCACAGTTTTGATACAGATATCGATAGTCATCTGCTAAGGTGCCGTAATCCCGGGAGATATATTACGATTGTTGAGATACCGTCTTTACTCAAAGCGGGTAATTATGTTTTGGATTTTACAATATGCCGCCCCGGTCTGGATGGCATTGATTATAAAAAGAACATTTTAACATTCTCGGTGGAGGAGAAAACCATCGATACCAGTATGTGTTCTTATTCGACCCGTAGGGATGGGCATTTTGCAGCCAGACAACAATGGACCTATACTTTGTTGGGGCAGGAGGAGAAACCGTGATATGGAGTTATGTCTTGGAACAGTTCAATTTGGAATGGATTATGGAATCAGAGGCGGTAAGAAGCCACTGAAAGCAGATATATATAAAATACTGGATTACGCCAGAGAAAGTAGAATTACTATGCTTGATACTGCGTCAGGTTATGGCGATGCACAGTCTGTACTTGGTAAATACATGATAAATAATCCGGGAAGTTTTGAGATTATTTCTAAGCTGTCTAGGGATCTATTTACAAACCTTACCTCTCCGCGAGATTACCTGGAAGCAGCATTTCAAGATACCGAAACGACCTTAAAGCAGCTTTGGATACCATATTTAAAGGGGATACTTTTTCATAATCCGAAGCATTTAAATGATAAAAATGCAGTCGCCGCTCTGAAAGAACTGAAAAAGTCCGGTTATACCGAAGGGATTGGTGTCTCGGTTTATGAACCGGAGGAGGCAGCGCATGCACTGGAACTTGGAATGGATTTTGTACAGCTCCCTGTCAATCTGTTTGATCATAGATTTGATGAGATAGTACAACAATGTGATAGTTCCGTCAAGATATTAGCCAGGAGCGTCTATCTACAAGGACTTTTATTGATGGATATTACAGAGGTTCATAATAAATTTCCTTCTGCCGAAGCGATAATCGAGAAATTCAATCAATTATGTGAAGGTTACGGTTATTCACGCCGTGATATTGCATTAGCCTATCTGAAGAAAAAGTCGCGTATTAATTCGATTATCCTTGGTGTAGACAATATGGAGCAGCTACAGGAAAATATCACGGCATATCAGGGAACGGTGCCCGAGGAAATTATTGAAAAAATAGCAGAGCAGTTTGAAAATGTCAATGAAAATATCGTTTCACCTATTAAGTGGAGATAGGCTCGCAAAAACATGCGAGCTCAATGCAAATTATAAATCAAATTCGCATAATAAAGAACTCCAAAATGAAATCCATAGGAATTTCATTTTGAACTTCTTTTGGGTATTGAAGGAGTGGGGGGAAAGTATGAGTAACATTATAGCTATTGTTCAGGCAAGGATGTCATCTAGCCGGCTACCCGGTAAAATACTGTTGCCTTTGATGGATAAAACCATATTAGAGCAGGTAATTAATCGGGTACGACCTGTGGAACAAATATCGGATATCATTGTTGCAACCTCCGACAATGGCATGGATGATATTGTTGAGTCCTTCTGTCTCGAAAAAGATATTCCATGCTTTCGAGGTAGTGAAGAGAATGTTCTAGAACGTTTTTACTTTTGTGCAAGGGAGTATGAAGCGGACATCATTGTTAGAATTACCGCAGATGATCCACTCAAAGACTCGGAGGTAATAGCTAAGGCAGTCTCATTATTTGAAGTGGGGGATTATGACTATGTAAGTAATACTCTGGAACCCACCTATCCCGAAGGGCTTGATGTTGAAGTCTTTTCCTTCAAGGCACTTGAAGCTGCTTACAAAAAAGCAGAGCTTTCTTCTGAGAAAGAGCATGTGACGCCGTATCTCTATAAAAATCCCGCGGGATTTCGTTTATGTAATTTTAAGAATGAAACAGATTTATCCAAGCTGCGATGGACGGTAGACACGCCTGAGGATTATCTGTTTGTAAAACAAGTATACCAAACGCTTTATCACAAACCGGAGGAAATATTTCTACTAAGGGACATTTTAGACTTGCTGAAGCAAAAGCCTGAACTTTCAGCAATCAACAGTGGGCATAAAAGAAATGAGGGTTATCTGAATTCCTTAAGGAAAGAGGAAGAGAAGAAAGAGGAAGAAGAACAAAAGCAGGAAAAAGCGGCAAAGGTACTGCAGGAGCATTCACTTAGGCAGCGAATTTACGGAAATGAGCTCAAATACGTCAACCAGGTACTTTCTACACAGTTTCGTTCCTCGCAGGGAGCGGTTATGATGCAGCGGCTGGAAGAGGCCTTTGCAAAGAAAATCGGCACCAAATTTGCTATTGCCATGATGAACGGAACCTGTACACTGCATGCCATATTGGAAGCCGCCGGGATTGGTGTGTCGGATGAGGTAATAGTTCCGCCACTCACCATGTCAAGTACAACCTTTGCTGTCTTACAGGCCAATGCAACACCGGTATTTGCTGATGTTGATCCAAACTCCTTTACGATTAATCCAATCTCCATTCTTAATCGAATTACCTCAAGAACCAAAGCTATTATTACGGTATCTCTGTATGGTCTTTCACCGGACATGGATGTAATCATGAGAATTGCCTCGGAATATCACCTGCTGGTCATTGAAGATAATGCTGAGTGCCTGCTTGGAACCTATAAGGGTCGGATGGTCGGAACGCTTGGCCACATCGCTAGCTATAGTTTCCAAAGCTCCAAGCACATCACCAGCGGGGAGGGGGGTATGGTAGTTACCGATTCTTTACCGTTAGCTCAGGCTGTTCGAAGGGTTAGTTCTCTCGGTTATGCCGGTGTTGATGCTACAAAGGCAAAGATAACCAAAAAGACCATTCAAGATCCTGACTATGCAAGACATCTGACCATGGGATGGAATTACCGGATGCCTGAGCTTTGTGCCGCAGTCGCTCTCGGTCAACTGGAAAATGTAGACGCACTGGTTAGCAGAAGAGTAAAAGTCGCACAAATGTATGAAGAAGTGATTGAGGATACCGATTGGTTGCTTCCACAGTTTGTCGGGGATGACCATAAATGCTCCTACTGGACCTATGCGGTTAGGCTTATGCATCCTTTCATTACCTGGAAGGAGTTCCGTGACCGGTATGTTGCTAACGGCGGAGACGGCTTTTATGCAGCCTGGAGGTTGACCTATTTGGAGCCTATGATGACGCAGCGAAGTCTTCTGAAACGAGACAAATTTATATCCGGTAAGAATCTTCGGAGGTATAAAAAAGGTCTGTGTCCGATTGCAGAGGAACTTCAGGGACAGTTACTTCAGTTTAAAACAAATTATTGGAACGATGAGGATGCAAAGAAGCAAATACAGGCATTAAATAAGACAATCGAATTCTTCTCGAAGCGTAGTACCGATCAACTTCAGTAAGGCTTAGAACGGAGGTTTTAATGAAATCCATCTTCATTACCGGAATTGCAGGTATGCTAGGTGCAAATCTTGCCTATTTACTAAGGATGCAATATCTTGTATCAGGGGTGGATCTTAATCCTATATTGATAAAGGACGTGAATAGCTATGTCTTTTCTGCTTTTGATATAGAGCAAATCAAAAAACTATTTATATTCCATCAAGTGGATACATTGATTCATTGTGCGGCACTGGTGAATGTTGATGAATGTGAGATCTGTCCTGATTATGCAGATAAAATCAATCATCAGTTAACCAAGGACTTAACACAGTTATGCGCTTCGCTAAATATAACCATGATTTTTATTTCAACGGATGCGGTATTTGATGGAAAAGCTGAGGAGCTTTATCGAGAAACCGATACTCCGAACCCGATTAGTATTTACGGTAAGACAAAGCTGAGGGCAGAGCAGGCTGTTCTTGAGTTACCCAGTAATCTGGTTGTAAGAACAAATATTTACGGGTTTAATTACAGGGATAAAAGCAGCTTTGGTGAGTGGATTTTGAACTCATTAAGGGGCAATACTCCGCTGAATATGTTTTATGATATTTACTTTTCCCCAATTCTGGTCAATGAACTGGCCGAGATACTCAGTCTCTGTATGAAACAAAATATTTCCGGCTTATATCATATCGGCAGTACAGGTTCTATTTCAAAATTTGATATGGCCGTTGCAATCAGGGAGGAATTCAATCTCGATGGATCAATTCATAAGCTTTCCATGGCGAATTATCCTTTTAAGGCACCAAGGACAAGAAATATGGGATTAAATAATGAAAAGATCACAAATATGCTTGATATTGTTATCCGCACCCCGACAGAGAGTGTCAGAAAATTTAAACAGTTATATGATGTGAATTATCCGGGTGACCTTAAGGGTGGAGCATAAGCAAAAGTGAGTGCTCTTTAAAGGGCAGAAAGCAAGTAAACAAGTGTATTTAAGGGCATAGAGCAAGCAAAAAGGAGGGCATTTTGTGTTAACGATCGGAAAACGGATCATCGGTGAGAGTGAACCGCCTTATTTTATAGCTGATATTGCCTCCAACCATGATGGGGATTTAGGCAGAGCCTTCCATCTGATTGAGCTTGCCAAAGAATGCGGAGCTGATGCTGCTAAGTTCCAGAATTTTAAAGCTGACACTATTGTCAGTCGTAATGGATTCACCTCTCTTGGAACAAGACTTTCTCACCAGTCTGAGTGGAAAAAATCAGTCTATGAGGTGTACGAGGATTGTAGCCTTCGTGATGATTGGACCCCTCGGTTGAAGGCAAAATGTGATGAAGTTCAGATTGAATACATGACCAGCCCATATGATTTTAAAGCCGCAGATTTGGTTGAGCCTTATGTAAATGCATATAAAATAGGTTCCGGTGACATAACCTGGATTGAACTTCTGGAATACATCGCAGGTAAGAACAAGCCGGTTTTACTGGCAACCGGTGCCTCTTCCTTAGAAGATGTTACACGGGCTGTTAACGCTATTCTACGCATAAATAAAAACCTGATTCTACTTCAGTGCAATACCAATTACACCGGCAGGGAAGATAATTATAAATGCACTAATCTAAAGGTCTTAAATACCTATGCCTCCCTTTATCCGAGCATTATTACCGGTTTATCCGATCATACACCGGGGCATACGACAGTACTTGGAGCAATTACACTGGGTGCTCGGGTGATTGAAAAGCACTTTACCGACGATAATGGAAGGAGTGGGCCTGATCATAATTTTTCTTTAAATCCCTCTGCCTGGAAGGAAATGGTGGAGCATTCGATGAAGCTTTGGTATTCCCTTGGAGACGGCATAAAGAGACTTGAAGAGAATGAATATGAGTCTGCAATTATTCAGAGGCGTTCCCTATACTATACCGTTGATTTGAAGGTTGGAAGCGTAATTGAAAGAGATAACTTGATTCCGCTTCGGCCAATAAGGCCGGATGGAATTCCTCCTTATGAGCTTGATAAAATCATTGGTAGATCCCTTCATAAAAAGGTATTTAGAGATACCTATGTTAAATGGGAGGATATTGAATAATCTCAAAGCTAAGGAGGACTGAATGAAAAAGGGAGAGAAGGTTTATCTGGCAGCTATTGAAAGAGAAGATTTAAAGTTGCTTCAGCAATGGAGAAATCTCGCGTATTTCAAGAAGTATTTTCGGGAATACCGGGATCTAAATTTCGATCAGCAGGAAGATTGGTATCAAAAGAAGGTATTACAAGATCCATCAACCCTCATGTTTTCCATCAAACGGGTGGAAGATGATTTACTGCTTGGATGCTGTGGACTATGTTATATCAACTGGATTCATCGACATACGGATTTATCCTTATACATTGGATATCAAGAGTGCTACATTGATGAGGAAGGCTATGCCCTGGAAAGCTGCAAGCTTTTATTTGATTATGCATTTAATGAACTCGGTTTAAATAAAATATGGACTGAAATATATGAATTTGATCATAAAAAAAAGAGATTATACAAAGATCTTGGTTTTTTGATTGACGGAATTCTTCGGGAGCAATATTACTATGAGGGACGATTTTGGAATTCCTACTTAATGTCATTTTTGAAAAGTCAATTTGAAGTTTCTATCTGCAGGAGAGGCTGGAAGGGATAATGAAGATATTAGTTACAGGAGCGAGTGGCTTTATAGGCAAAAATCTCATCTTGGAACTCAAAAATAATGGCTATACAGATATCGTTGAATTCGATACGGATAGCGATTATTTGATGCTTGAGAAATATTGCAGGGAAGTGGGATTTATATTTCATTTAGCCGGTGTTAATCGGCCCGATCAAGAAACACAGTTCATGGAAGGAAATGCTGACTTTATCGTATCACTGATTGATATTTTGATAAAATATGACAATCCCTGTCCAATCCTATACTCCTCCTCAACTCAGGCAGCACAGGATAATCCTTATGGCAGGAGCAAAAAAGCAGGAGAGGATGCTTTACTTTTCTACTCAAAGAAAACAAACGCTAAGGTATTGATTTATAGATTCTCTAATGTATTCGGAAAATGGTGCCGGCCGAATTATAACAGTGTTGTGGCCACCTTCTGCTATAATATTGCCAATGAACTTCCGATTATTATTCGTGAGCCTGAGCGTCTGATTAACCTAGTATATATTAATGATCTGACCAAAGAACTACTTCGTGCACTTCGAGGAGAAGAGAATAAAGTTGGTAGCTTCTGTGAGGTCCCTGTTGTCTATTCGGTTACATTGGAACAAATTGCCTCATTAATCCATTCCTTCAGGGACGACCGAAAGATTTACACCCTTCCAAATCTGTCAAACAATTTTATTAAAAAACTTTACAGTACCTATTTAACCTATTTACCGGAGCAACAACTGTGCTATGAACTGAAGATGAATTCTGATAATAGAGGTTCTTTTACAGAATTTATGAAGCAACCGCAGCTGGGACAATTATCGGTAAATATTCTTAAGCACGGTATTATAAAAGGAAATCACTGGCATAATACGAAGCATGAGAAGTTTTTAGTTGTGAGCGGTGCTGCACTCATCAGGTTACGTAAAATAAATGTAGAGCAAGTAATTGAATTTTCAGTCAGTTCTTCAAAGCTTACATTGGTGGAGATTCCTTCCGGCTATGTCCATAGTATCAAGAATCTTGGTGATACGGACATGGTTGTTATCATTTGGGCAAATGAAGCTTTTGATCCTAACAACCCGGATACTTTCTATATGGAGGTGTAAATGAACAGATTAAAAGTTATGACTGTCATTGGAACACGCCCTGAGATTATTCGATTGTCAGCGGTTATTAATCGATTGGAGCAATCAAATGTTATCCATCAAGTTCTGGTACATACCGGTCAGAATTACGATTTTGAATTAAATGAAGTTTTCTTTCGGGATTTAGCTTTACGAAAACCGGATTACTATCTAGGGGCTGCAACAGGGACAGCTGCCGAAACTATCGGAAATATACTGGCCTTAATCGACCATGTGCTTCAGGAGGAACAGCCGGATGCATTTTTAATACTGGGCGATACAAACAGCTGTCTATGTGCCATTGCCGCAAAAAAAAGACATATACCGATCTTTCATATGGAAGCCGGAAATCGGTGCTTTGATCAAAGAGTTCCTGAGGAAACCAATCGAAAAATCGTGGATCATATTGCAGATATTAATCTCCCATACAGCTCAATTGCCAGAGAGTATTTACTTGCGGAAGGACTTCCGGCAGACCGTATTATCAAAACAGGAAGTCCGATGTATGAAGTGCTTCATAATGCAACGGAAGGAATAACAAGTTCAAATGTACTTGATCATCTGGGGCTGGTGGAACAGCAGTACTATATTGTTTCTGCTCATCGAGAAGAAAATATAAATATTATTGAGAACTTTACAGATTTCACAGATAGTCTAAATGCGATAGCGCAGCTGAAGAAGCTACCTGTCATCTTGAGTACTCATCCAAGAACCAGAGCAATGCTGGAGGAAAAGGAGATTAAGCTTCACCCGTTGATCCGTCTCATGAAACCTTTCGGTTTCTTTGATTATCTGAGGCTTCAACTGGGGGCAAAGGCCGTTCTCAGTGATAGTGGCACTATAAATGAGGAAGCCTCAATTCTAGGCTTTCCGGCTCTTAATATAAGGCAGTCGCATGAACGGATGGAGGCTA
>WSSedL1CaDRAFT_10001781_pt1 | contig 11934 bp, 7 predicted proteins | sample WetSurSL1Cattail_FD_9464 | JGI IMG/M metagenome (IMG submission 9464)
CGGCTTAAAATCCTTTGTAATTATGGCAGGAGCCTTAACCGGAAGGAAGGTAACCTCAGAGTTGTTATCCTATGAAGGAACTTACGGTGTTGGATATGCAGTTTGTGAGTTTAGGATTGGTGAAAAGGAAGAAAAGAGACATTTTGATCAGATCTTTACGGAGAAACAACTTGAGCTGGCCAAAGAACGGCAAAAATACGAGGATAGCTTTGTTCATTTGGCAAGAATATCATTAGAAACCTTTGTGACAACGGGAAAGCATGCAAAAATACCTGAAAAATCACCTGACGAATTGACAAAGAGAAGAGCGGGCGTGTTCGTATCCCTTAAAAAGTATGGAAGCTTAAGGGGGTGTATCGGCACAATTGCGCCAGTTACCGGCAGTATTGCAGAAGAAATTATGCGTAATGCCATCAGCTCAGGAACAGAGGATCCCAGATTTCCACCGGTGAGTGATAAAGAGCTTACAGAGTTGGTTTACAGTGTAGATGTCCTGGCAGATCCGGAGCCGATTCACTCAAAGTCTGAGCTGGATGTTAAGCGCTATGGAGTCATCGTAACCTCCGGGAGGAAACGAGGACTACTGCTGCCTAATCTTGAGGGTGTGGATACAGTGGAAGAACAGATATCCATAGCAAAGAAAAAAGCAGGAATTTATGATAATGAGGACATTAAGATGGAGCGTTTTGAGGTGGTGAGACATAAATGAGAGTGGAATGCGATATCTGCCCCCATCACTGTAAAATAGAGGAAGGGCATATAGGTCTGTGCAAAGGTAGAAGCAATTAGGGAGGAATAATTGTCTGTGAGAACTACGGAAAGCTGACGGCCGTTGCTCTTGACCCAATTGAGAAGAAACCGCTCTGTCAGTTCTATCCCGGGAGCAAGATTCTTTCCGTCGGGAGTTACGGCTGCAATTTAAATTGTCCATTCTGTCAAAATTGTGATATCTCTATGGTAGGAGGCGGTGAGATCGAGACTTCTTATCTTTCCTGTGAGGAACTGATTGAGAAGGCATTACTGCTCACCGACAGAGGTAATATCGGAATAGCTTATACCTATAATGAACCCCTAATCGGCTATGAATATGTCCGTGATTGCGCTGTGCTTGCAAAACAGAAGGGACTTAAAAATGTAGTGGTAACGAACGGATATATCTGTGAAGAGCCGCTTCAGGATTTGCTGCCGTGTATCGATGCCTTAAATATTGATCTGAAGGGCTTTACGGAAGATTATTACCATAAACTCCGAGGGGATCTGTCCACAGTAAAAAGGTCGATTGAGCTGGCGGCAAAGCAATGCCATGTTGAAGTTACAACTTTGATTGTACCGGGGGAGAATGACACGGAGGAAGAAATGGAGGAGCTGTCCTCTTGGCTGGCAGAGATAAATCCTGACATACCGCTTCATATCTCCCGCTTTTTCCCCGGATGGCAGATGAAGGACCGAGCTGCGACGTCGATTAAGCAGGTGTATCGTCTGGCTGAGATCGCCGGAAGAAAGCTGAAATTTGTGTATGAGGGTAATTGTTAGGTTTAGAAATTTTATTATCTCACATAAATTGCTCTAATTCATCCAATAATAACTGTTAATAGCGAGACCGCATTATAAGAAGAGAGGCCGCTAGGGAGCAGGAGGCAGAGCGTAATGAGCGAAAAGAAAGTGGAAAAAGTTAGGCAAAAAAAAGAAAACGAGAAGTTTAATAGTGTAACAAATTCCGTAAAACCGGAGAATCAGAATCAGAATCATAATGTGAAAAAAGAAGGTTTCGGCAAGCAGAACAATAAGTTTTAGGAGTAAGTCATGATTAAGGCAAAATGAATTTATTGTGATCCACTATAGTAGTATGATTAAGGATGCTGTATAATAGTATATATAGTATCCTTTTTTATGTAATAGGGAAGTGCATCCAACAAGCTGGCACTATGCTATTTTAAGAATAATTACTATTATTATATTGATTAATTATATAAAACATATTATGATATTAGAAAGTCTATTACATTAGGAAAGGGAGGCGCGGAAAAGCCTCTCGAAAAGTAATTGAGGAGGAAACATGTATGAAGGGAACAGTAGTATCATCTTGGGTTGTAAGTTGCAGGGCACTATTTGGAAAAGAAATCGTAGATAATGCATTAACTGCTAATAAGCTTTCCATTGATGTGGTTTTTACACCACTTGAGGATGTCGATGACAAAGTAGCAACAGGAATTGTGGATCATGTCGGTAAGCAGACAGGTAAGGATCATAAAGAGATATGGGGTATCATGGGGGAGCAAAATATTCAGACCTTCAGCAAGAATTATCCCGGATTTTTCCGGCATGAATCAGCATATCAGTTTTTGAAATCAATGAATGATGTACACAAAATAGTTATGAAGCGTATTGCGGGAGCGGTTCCTCCAATACTTGATGTTACCCCGATTTCGACTCACGAAATCATATTTATATACCGTTCAAAGCGTGGAATGCAGCATTATTTGATGGGCTTAATTAGTGGTGTGGCACGTTATTTTCATGAGAAGATTGAGATAGATATCATGGAGGAGAAACCGAATGAGTTACAGCTGAAGCTTAAGTTCGAAAAGGAAATCAGCTATACGAAGAAATTCCGCATGAATCAGATACTATCCCTTGGGTTCATTAAGAATTTGACCATCAAATCGACGCTGTTCAATACGCTTGCTGTTACAATTGCAGCAATTGTAATTATACCCTCCAAAATAGATGCTTTGATCCTTGGAACAGTTGCTTTGCTGGCTTCCGCTGCGGTAGGGACGATACTGAACCGCCCTCAGAAGCTATTATTAAAGGAATTGAAACTTTTGAGTGAAAATAATTTTATAGAATATCTTTCGGTTAAAACGGGTGACGAGTATGAAAAGTTGTTCGCTCAGATTGATGAAATCAAGAGAAGTGTACAAAAGGATTTCATTGGCTATAATGCAATCGTTGATGAGATGTATACATTTAATCGATCGGTAACGGAAATTGCCGGAACCATGCAACAGACCTCGAATGACATTACGAGTGTTCTTGATGAGGTTGCAATTGCTGCGATAACACAGGCAGAGGATACGGAAAATTCGGTTATGATTTTGAATGAAAGTATTCAAAATGTTACCCGTATTTCTGATGCAAGTCAGGAAAATAAGGATAAGATTGAAACAGCTATGACCAGTCTGGAAGACAGCTTTCGTAATGTACACAATACAACGAGTGAGATTAACACGGTACTTAGCAAATTCAAGATGATAAAGACGAACAGCAGCGAGTTGCGTAATAAGGCAGAAGGTATGACGGAAATCGTATCCATCGTTTCCTCCATTGCAAAGCAAATTAACCTTCTGGCATTGAATGCTTCCATCGAAGCGGCAAGGGCAGGGGATGCAGGAAGAGGCTTTGCAGTGGTTGCGGAGGAGGTAAGAAGGCTTTCTACCGAGACCAATCAGGCAGTTGAGGAGATTAATCGTAATCTGACCGAGTTCATTGAAAATATAGAGGGTGTAGTGAGTGACATTGATACCCAATATAACGTACTTGAGACAGAAGGCACCAAGCTGACTGACGCGGTCTTAGTGTCCAGCGAGTCAAACCATAATTTGAAATCCGTATCTGATCTTATGATTATGACCTCCAAGGAATTAAAGGTAGAGGCAGACAATATTTCCTCAATCTTTGATAATATGCACAGTCTTGCAGCGATAGCGGAGGAAAATTCGGCCGCTACCGAAGAGGCAAGCTCTAACGTTGCGATTTATATGGATCAGATTAATAAGCTGTCAGAACAGATCAGTGTATTTGATCTGATGATTAAAAACTTCCAGGAAGATTTGAGCAAGTATAAAATCTAATAATATTTAGTAAATAAGAAGGGGTTATCGGAAGGACATTCAGTAGAAAGAAGGGCTATTATAGTTCAGCCTTCAAAGAGATGTATCCGGACTGGGAAAAAATGATTTCCATATAGGAGTATTTGCATTCGAACTACGTAATGCAACTTAGCGAAAGCGGCTCCTATATGGAAACATTTCTTTCCCAGTCTTTTCACTATCCGTGCTAGGCTGAACTGTAACGAATGGCTGTAGCGAAAGCCCTGTTTTTTATTGACTTTTCTATTCTATGATGATAGCATTGCATTATCGCAATTCATTTTAAATTACATTGAGCAGTCAATATTATAGCAAGAAGGAGGATAGCTGCATAGAATAAAGTGGGATTGTGATGAGGGTAACCAGTAACCGGATCAACCCAAGATCTGCCTAACAGAAATGTTTAAAATTAGCGCCATGCACCTCTATTGGGATAAACAAAATTTAGAGGTTAACGAGGAAGAGAGTCAGCGAAGATTTCGGCGGATGCTCTCTCGTGCACTTGGGCATGTGATGTGTCGAAAAAACTATGGGTAACTATAGCACAACAACGACATAACCAAGAAAATGAATTAGGTACGGATTGACTTCGAGTCATTTACGAAGCTTTTTTGTGCTGAGAATTCATCGGGTAAGGACATTGAAAACCATATAAAATGCCGCATTAGGCGGAAGAATGCGCAAAAAGCAGCGCAGAAATGGAGATAAGTATGTGCGGAATTATTGGCTATACAGGTAGCCTCAAGGCTAAAAATATACTTTTAGAGGGCCTTACAGCGTTGGAATACCGAGGCTATGACAGTGCTGGTATATCTATGTTTGAGAAAGACGGAATCCGGACAATTAAGGCAGCGGGCAAGGTGGCTGATCTGGCTAAAAAGACAGAGGAGTATCAGGATTTAAACGGAACCTCCGGTATAGGGCACACAAGATGGGCAACCCATGGTGGAGTAACGGAATGCAACTCGCATCCACATACCTATGGAAAGGTGACACTGATACACAACGGAATCATAGAGAATTATCATGAATTGGAGCTTGAGTTGGCCGCTACCGGCAGATATCCGGTTTCACAGACAGATACTGAGATAGTAGCTATGTTATTAGACAGTCTGTATACCGGAAATGCAATCGCGGCAATAAAGGCTGCGGCGGCACAATTGGATGGAGCATACGCTTTCTGTATTATGTTTGCAGATGAGCCGGAGGTAATATACTGCCTGCGTAATGCAAGCCCATTGTTAGCATGTAAATCCAAAGAAGGAACCTTTGTGGCATCCGACGTTGTAGCGTTGATCGGTTACTCCAAGGACTATTTTGCACTTCCGGAACAACAGATAGCAAGACTTACGAAGGATTCTATTACCGTAACCAATGACATGGATGAGGTGGTTATACCCAAAATGCTTCACGTAAGCTGGGATATTACCGCAGCTCAGAAGAAGGGCTATCCTCATTTTATGTTGAAGGAAATCCATGAGCAGCCGGATACCATTCTATCCACGATTTTACCTAGGATTACAAAGGAAGGGATTGTGGATTTTACAGTCGAGCAGATCCCGGACACCATTTTTAAAGATGTAAACCGAATTATTATTACCGCCTGCGGAACAGCCATGCATGCCGGATTGATCGGAAGAGTAATGCTTGAGAAGTTGCTTCGTATTCCGGTAGAGGTTGAGATTGCTTCGGAATTTCGTTATATGGATCCGATTATGGATCATTATACCTTGGTTATTACGATCTCTCAGTCCGGAGAGACGGCTGACACGCTTGCAGCTCTGCGTCTGGCTAAGAGCGAAGGAGCGACGACCTTATCTATCGTAAATGTCAAGGGTTCAACCATTGACAGGGAAAGTGACTATGTACTATATACACAGGCCGGTCCTGAGATAGCGGTAGCAAGTACAAAAGCTTATACAGCACAGCTTTCCTGCTTGTATCTGCTGACCTACCGTTTTGCTCTTGTTCGGGGAACGATAACGACGCAGCAGTGCAAAGAGTACGTTACGGAACTAAGAAACGTAATACCTGCGGTAAAAGAGGCGCTGACACTTAATAAACACATCGATGATATATGCAGCAATCTTGCAGATAAGGAAGATTTATTCTTTATCGGCAGAGGCATCGATTATCCCCTGTGTTGGGAAGGGTCAATTAAGCTGAAGGAAATCAGTTATATTCATTCCGAAGCATATGCAGCAGGAGAATTAAAGCATGGAACACTCTCCTTAATTACGGATGGCGTACCGGTGGTTGCTATAGCCACACAGTCAAAGGTACTGACAAAGATGATCTCCAATATCCGAGAAGTCAGAGCCAGAGGAGCTTTTGTTATATTGATCACCAATGGTGAAATAGAATTAGAAGCCTCGGCTTATGACTATCCTATCGTTCTTCCAAAGACACCGGATTACCTGACGCCTTTTACAGCCGCAGTGGCATTACAGCTGCTTGCGTATTATTCCTGTGTTCACAGGGGCTATGATGTAGATCAGCCACGTAATTTGGCAAAGGCCGTTACGGTGGAATAAATGGGGTGGATGAAGGAATGTTGTGAGTTCTCAAATAGTTTGAGAAAAGTTCTCAAAAAGTTTGAGAAAAATAGTATTTAGGAAGTTTGTAAATTTCACTTTTTGTTTTGAGTATCACTCAATGTAAATTATCATCTAATGTTTTGAATATACAGAGAGATACTTTTAGTATCTCTCTGTTCTATTTTTGAGGTGAGAAAATGGCTGATAGACTTTTAAGACATCCAGTACCCTATATAAATGAATCTATAGGGAATTATGTATTGAGATTATGTTCTGAGAATTCGTGTGAGGTAAATCAGATATCAGATTTGATAGGTTTTAAACTGAGAGGTATCGGACATTATTATAGAAAACTCAATGAAGAAAATATAACAAAATTTTCTGAGCTAACAGGTATTGAAATAAAAGTAATTGAAAATATGACTACAAATAGATTTAGCTTTGATATGTATAGTGATTTTAGTTGTCATACTGAAGCTTATGTGTGTCCTATATGCTACAGGGAGAGATCTTATGAAAGGATTCATTGGAAAAATAGGCTTATAAAAGTGTGCTTGGATCACGAGATTTATCTTGTAGATGAATGCCCGCATTGTAAAGAAAAGATTTCCAGTGATATTGTTTTTTTGGGAAAATGCAATTGCGGATTACATATTATTGACTTTAATTATTTTAAATGTGTTAATGAGTATGTATTACATGGTCAAAACATATTATACCAAATATTTAATATCAGGAGTAGTGTTCCATTAATAGTATGTGATTTGCTCTTTAATACTCTCTCGAGAGTGGATTATTGCAATCTTTTGTCTCATCTACAATATTTAACAGAGCTATATACTGATGGCTTAAATGATCTTGAAATTTTTTTTGACAATGATGATGGTTTTAAAAGTTATATAATTGCTTCATGGATTATGGTTGATTGGCCGACAAACTTAATTAAATTCTTGAATATATTAAATTGTCTAGATATTAATTACATAAATAGATCATCATTTGAGGTAGATAATCAAAGTGCATATAGTGAATCATATATGGACGTAATTAAAGATAGGTATATGAGAATTTTCAATCCGCTGGAATGCCTAAAATTACGAGGTAAATCTCGTATAGTTTTTGGGTATGAGGAAATATACCAACCCATAATGAATTACTATAATGAGAATAGTAATATAGAAAATGTCAAAATAAAAATGAATAAATACATTTATTTAAATAATTATGTAGAATTGGACATTGCCATTAGAATATTCTTTGATATTTGTGATTTGGATAGGGATATAAGAATATTTGTAATTAAATATTTTCATATATACAAATATTTTAATAAAGAATATTTAGACATAGAAGAAATATTTGATTTTTATAATAAAATAAAAAAGAAATGTTCTATTACATTTAGTGATATTAAAGGGAAATCTGATAATTACTCTACATTTCTTATACTATTTCAACACTTTGGTATTACAATAAGTGATATAATTTACGTACAAATGAACAGTGAATCAAGTGTTAGATTTGATCCAATAACCTTTCATGGAATAGCAACCATATTTTATCAATATAACCAAATAAAAAAAGAATTACTATTGCTGCTAGCAGAACGTATAGACGTACTGGATTCATTTAAGTGAAAGGATTTTTAATGCTTTGGCTATATAATATTTTACTGTGTGCTTTAGCAAACATGGGCATAGTTATTCTAGTAGCATTATTAGCGATAGCTATTGATACACATTCCACGAGTAAATCATGAATGTTTTTTACATTTCCTTTTGTGGAATTATAGAGCCTACAGCACATATCGCTATCTGCTATGGATGACGATTCTTCAAGAGGCAATGCCATATCATATAAGTATAAGAATTTCCTAAAGGTATCATCATTATCAAATTCTTTTGTAGTATTAACAATTCTAACTCGTTTCGACAATTGTTCATTTTCAATAAATATTTTATCTGAGTCCGGGATACCTAAAAAGATTATTGGTATACCAGTTTCATCGATTAATTCTTTGAACCAGTCAGATGAATCTCTTAGCAGTTTATGACTGTTTCTATCAACCAGATGTTGTACTTCATCTAAAAAGATAATTTCAACTTTACATGCCTTTAATAGATTATAAAGTCTTTTAGTTTGCAATATAATCGTTTTAGATTTATTGTAGAATGGATCACCTAAATCGTATAAAAGCTGAGGGGGTAATCCTCCGATATATGCTGGACATGGTATTCTGGAATAGAGAACAGGCTTAATAGTGCCATTTATATCATATATTACTGGATATTTTTTTGAATATAACTCAAAAAGATTGGATTTCCCTGTACCAGATTCCCCACTTATTCTCATGCAAGTAGGACGTGCTTGGGTTTTTGAACTATTATGGCAGTCAGCTACTAGCGATAACATTTCTTGCAATTTGGGGTAGCTTATTCTAATACTATCAGTATACTTGATTTTTTCTGAAGGAGAGAGTGATAAAATTTTAGATTTATCTGGCTGGGAGAATTTACTAATTTTTTGTGGTGGTTGATAATTTGCTGCTGTTTGATTCATAATATTTCTCCCCCTAAAAATCAGTTAATATCGAAAATCCACTAAAATCATCCATGCAAATATTATCATTTAAAGGTTTATCTTTTTTACCATCCAACAATTGTATTTCATTAGAAGATAATTGTTTTTTCGTTCCTCGTGCCTTTTCTTTTCGGGCTTGTTTAATATTAATTATGTTATCGTCTTGCTTGCTTTCTTCAGTACTTACAAGGCTCTCTGGAATTATGATTTTAGGTGTGGCTATAGTAATACCTATATCAGATATATTATCTTCTGATAAAGCATTCATATGATATAAAATATTACTAGCGCTTTCAACCTCTCTTCTCGCTTTATTTATTTCTTCATCTGCATTTATTTTATTGGCGCGTGCTTTTTCCTTTGGGGTATATCCTATGTTGTTTTCTATCATTGTCCTAATCATATGCTTCGCTCTGGCTAAAGATTCATAATCAACAATCCCATATTCTTTGCGTGCATAGGCTCTCATTTCTTTATGTTCCCATTCCGATAAGTTAGTAGCATATTGGGGGTTAGTGCAGGGTACTTTGATCCATTCTTTGGTAATAACATGATCATATACAAAAAGTTCTCTAAGGTTATAAGGATCGTACTTTACAGTGAAGTCTTCTTCAAGTCCTTTGTTTTCTTTGCTAAACTGCATTAAAAGTCTATTTAGATTATTACCATTATAATGAAGGCAATTGATTTCAATACCGCGGTTACTAATTTTTCTCTGGGCGGTACGACCAAGTAAAGTAACAATATCGGAAGAACTGTTTGGCCAAGAGACAGGATAATCTCCAATAGCTTTCTTCCATAGCTTTGAAGGGATGCCACCTACTCCTTTATGAAAATCTTGTGAATATACATCAATAATCCACTTGTGAAGTAATGCATTAAATTGAGAAAAAGTCAATGTAGCTAATGCACTTGGATTTTCATCTGAATCTAACTTAGTTGGATTTGAACGAGTTGTTCCTGGCAGGTTATGAACAAGACTTGTATTTGTTGTACCAAAGAATCTTTCTATAGAACCTTTCCATTCTGGTACTTTAGGGGGGCATATCCGCAATACGATGCCTAACTGATAACAGGTATCTTTCATAGAACTGTTTTTAAATTCTAGACCATTATCAATCACTAAAGTCTTTGGAACGCCAAAAGCATTCCATTCATTCTCAATGAATGGATACATATCTTTCACATAAGACTTATCTGTCATGATACTTTTAATACATTGGGATACTTCTGGCCAGCCAACACCATTACTTAAACCCAAACTAAACCCTAGAGCATTTCTAGTATACTTATCGATCGCTAATACAAGAAATGGTCTACCTATCTCGGTTCCATTATCTTCTTTAATAATTATATCAACTGGGGTATGGTCAATCTCTACACGTTCTAAAGGAAAACTTGTCTCTACCCCATTACCAATTACTTTGAACTTATAATCAGCTGATCTTTTACTGTATCTGCTTGCAATAGATTGGTATTCCGGGATTTTTGATACATATCTAGCTAATGTAGGATAGGGTGGAATATCAAGTTTAATTACAGAAAATCTATTATGCTCAGCTATCATATTGGTTAGACAAAGCCATAACTCTTTTATAGAAATTCTTTGCTGTTTATTATAATATAAATCAATAGCCTCGTTAATGAATTCATTTATTTTTGGAGATATTCTGGGATTTCCTTTGCCTCCACAGTTATGATAGGAGGGCAGCAATGATCTGATGTCACCACATGACTCTTTATATGCTTTAAGCCATCTGTAAATGCTCTGGCTGCTAACCGTATGATATACTAAACAATCATTAAGATTTCTTTTTGCTTTCTTAGGATTAACAGACCAAGAATTAACCTCATCTGCTCTTGAAATGGCATTCTGCTCTGAAAGTTCAAGAAGGGGTTTAATTACCTCGTATCGAAAGATTGCCTCCTCCTTAAAACTTGAGACATCTAATTCACCTAAGGCATAGGATGTATTAATGCCACCACTAGTCTTTGATAAGTTCTTACCGGTGCATTCAAATTTAAGATCTCCATTACTTAAAGCTGTAATTAATTCAGCTTGTGTAAATATTTGTGTCACATTGAAATTCTCTTTTTCAACCTGCACTTTTAAATTGGGTAACTTTTTTAATATTTGATACGTATCTTCAAAGAGCATGAACCTAATACCAGGCTTTAGTAGAACAGGAAACATTATCTCACCGCCTTATTGATTATTTAAATATATTAATGAGTTTCTTGTGATGGGTACTTCTAAATTTGTACTTATTTCTTGATAATACAGCATATTTAAAATATACGCATAAATAGTCGGATTGTTCTCTTTGGCACATACTTTTGAAAGCAATTGGTTTATTGTTTGATCTTGATCCGATGAAAGTAATACATTTAAGATAGCACTCTTCATATCTTTTGGAACAATAATATTTGAGTATGAAAAGAGAAGGCATATGTTTTTAAATGAATTACCAGTTCGAATATCTTTTTCTGTGACTATTTTAAAATCTGAATATCCATTAGCATCACAATAAAGTGCAACTGCATTAAATTTATTGATAGTGATTTCATCGTGGAGTATCTTAACCAACTTGGCATGTGGTTTAACTTCAACTAGCTGCTTTCTGTCTTTTCGCTGAACTTCAAAATCCGGATAGCACTTTCTGAGTCGATTGATATCACGATAAGCAATTTCTAGTGGTTGTTCCTTGTAACAAATGACATCTCTGTCATATTCCAGTAAAAAAATATAGTCTCGTTCTATAAGTGATTCGAAAGCTACAAGTCGCTCATTTTTTTTACTTGGGAAGTATCCAATATTCTTTTTTGACCTCGTATTAACAATTTTACGTGCAGGTTTATACATATTAATCTCCATTCCGCCGCCAAGCGGCGGCACAAATAGTAATGAAAGTTTTTGACTACCTCTAATTTTTTGATAAAATAGC
>WSSedL1CaDRAFT_10001784_pt1 | contig 11927 bp, 10 predicted proteins | sample WetSurSL1Cattail_FD_9464 | JGI IMG/M metagenome (IMG submission 9464)
CATGATATCAGTAACAAGTATATCGGGCTCGTGCTGTCTGCACAGTTCAAGAGCCTCTATGCCGTTAGCGGCTTCGCAGGCCAGAGAAATGCCAAGACTCTGAAACGGTATGAGCGTTTTCACCGTCGTTCTGACCCATTTTTCATCGTCAGCAATAATTAGCTTTATCATAAGACCTCCTAAGACTTCCTAGTTATCCATGACTGCGGGGAGTGTTATTTCAACAGTTGTCCCAACAAGAGCATCCCTGAATTTCAAGCCATACTGATCGCCGAAATAAAGCTTTATGCGGGAATTAACATTTTTGACTCCGATACCTGTACCAGTCCGGTCCGGTTCGCTGCCTGACAGATACTTGTCATACGCAAGAGACTTGTTGAGTTCTTCAACCTTTTTAGGAGGAATGCCAAGTCCGTCGTCCGATATCTGAATTTTTATTGTATTGTCCAATTCAAGAATTTCGATCTTTACCGTACCCTTGCCCAGCTTCATTTCCAGGCCGTGCTTGATGGAATTCTCGATTAGCGGCTGCAGTGTGAGCTTTAATATTTTATAATTCGTCAATTCTGGCGAAACATTGTAAACAAGTTCAAATTTATTTTCAAACCGGAAATTCTGTATGGACATATAGTTTTCCAAATGCTGAATTTCCTCCTGTATTGTAACCAGCACCCTGTCGCTTATGCTGTATCGGAAGAGCAGCGACAATGCTTTTGACATTGCGGCAATATCATGGATACCGTGATATAGAGCGGCTCCCCTTATTGATTCGAGTGTATTGTAAAGAAAGTGAGGATTGATCTGATTTTGCAGTGAATTCAACTCAGCTTCTTTTTGCCTGAGCTTGATGTTGTATATTTTATTTATGAGATGATCGATGTCGGATATGCCATGCACACCGATACCAGAGCGTTTTTCCCCGAGCAGCGGAGTTTGTCCGCCTACACCGGGAAGCTGACTTTCATAGTCGGATATGACGGTCGTTAATTCATTGAAGGGCCTTACCAAACGAAATAAGATGGCAAGATAAATAAAAAGAATAACAGGAAGTGCGATCAGGCATGCAACCATAAACGGGCTTCGCATCCACAACTTTTCGGATATGTCCGATGCCGGAGTAAGATCAATAAATACCCAGGAGAGACTTGGATAGCGGAAGTATGTCATATAATAGCTGTTCCCGCCCAGGCTGATCCGCTTGAAGCCATTTTCAGTGCTGCCCATAGTCTCTTTGATCGTTTCATCAACTGCTGTCGTAAGTTTTCCCTGATCACGGCTATACAGGATATTACCTTCAAGATCGAGAATAAGTCTTTCTGTGGCTATCCTTCCAGCAGGAGCGATATCGACTGCACCTGTAAGCAAATCATAGCTGAAGTCAAACAGCAGAACACTTTGCGCTTCCGCCCCCTGTGAACCGGGTATCGCGTGTGCCATACAGAAAACTACCTTGCTTTTGCCTCCTGCATAAAATCGCTGTATTGTTCCAAGAACCTGGACAGCATCCGGTTTTGTTACAGCACTGTGAAACCATTGCTGCGAAGCTGGGCTGTTGATTGCGGCAGTATCTGCATCGGATCCATAGGATGCCTTTATTCCGTCCTCTGTTATGACATATGCTGCCGAAAGTGAATGAAGCTGAACAGAGGACATGTTTTTCTCAATAGAATTCTTCAATGGAACTGAAAGCTCTGCACGAATACCGGTTCTGTTGCTGCTATCCTGTATCAATGCCGTAAGTGAAACCGCCGAGGCATTCGCTGCAAACTTGAGATCTCCAATAGTTCTTTCCATAACTGCTTTTTCCTGTTCAATACTTGCAGAGGCCAGGTTAAAGGCGTTTTCTTCTGCAATTGAACGGGTGTGAAAATATGCTGCTGCAGCAAATAATATGGTTGGGAGCAATACCAGCAGAAAGAAATATGCCGTGAATCTGGAACGCAGCCTCATATACATGCCGCTGACTCTGGGAGCCTTGTCAGGCTTTTTGCCGAACTGTATATGCAACGGTTTCATTACATGTCCCCCTCATGCATATTTTATATAAATAATTGCAAAAAAGCAAACTGCAGCCTTTTGCAATTATCATGGATAAGGGTTGAGCAATAAAAAAGCAATACGCATAGTAAAAAAAGACACCTGCTTCATAAAAAAAACATCTATGATTTGCTAAATTTTAGTGGTAATATATTTGCGTATATGACTTGCAGACAATGCAGGAAAGCATCGTAGTCAGTTTCTTTACACATATCTTGCTTTGTACATTGTGAAAATTTGAATCATCATTTTTTACAGCTTGATTATGAGAATGAGGGGTGTTCCAATTGAGTTTATTCAGAAGTAAGCGTAGTCTGAGACCTACTCCTATCGTATTATTATTGCTCTTGACTGTAATGATTTCCAGCGTATTATCAGGATGTTATTTTTTTCCGAAGGAAGAGGAAGTGCTTGCACCACCATTGAAAGTACCTGATCAGGTTACTTACGAGACGATTGAGGTCAGGAAGGGCACGATAGAAAATACCATCAGGTGTACGGGTACATTTGCTTCCGTTTCGCAGAAGGACCTTTTCTATAAGGAAAGGGGCGGCAGGCTTGAGGAACTTTATGTTCATTTTGGCGACAAGGTAAAGAAGGGTGAAGTGATTGCACAACTTGAAACGGATACGATTCTAAGTGATATCAAGCTTCAGGAGATTGAACTGAAAAAGGCTCGGATCGCTTATGACACCGCGAAGACATGCCTTGACATAGAAGGCGGAAGCAAGACTGATCTTGAATTGGCCGACCTGAATCTGCAGGCAAACCAGATCAAACTTGATAATCTTAAAACTGAGCTGGATCACACCAGGCTGGTTTCTCCGATCGATGGAGATGTGGTTTACGTAACTGATGTTATGCTGGGCGAATATATCAATGCGCATCAGACTGTTGTGAGAGTAGCTGATCCGACCAAACTACAGGTTAAATATTCAGATGACAAGGTTTCCTCGTTCAATCTTGGAACGAAAGTATCCATCGAAATAGATAGTAAGCAGTATGTGGGTAAAGTTGTCATGACGCCTGCTGATTTACCCCTGGATGCAAACGATGAGGCAAAGAAATCAGTCATGATAAGCGTTGAGAATCTGCCATCGGATTTACAGATAGGCAACTCAGCCTATATAAGCCTGACACTCGAAAAACAGGACAATGTCATCGTTCTGCCAAAACAAGTGGTTAATAATTTTGTCGGCAGACAATTTGTTAATGTCCTTAAGAATAATATCAGGGAAGAGCGGGATATTGAGCTTGGAATACAAAACGATACCGAGGTTGAGGTAGTCAAGGGCCTTGAAGTTGGAGAACTCATCATTGTAAGGTAAGGCTTTTGCGATGAAACCATATATCGCATTATGCCCGGAACAGGGGGCGTTTTAATTTGCTTCGGATTGTGCTGAGAAGAATGTTCAATAATCTGTGGATGGTCATTTGCCTGTTGATAGGTTCGATACTGGCCACAGCACTGGTAAGCTGCATTCCCATATATACGGATGGCATCCTGCAGAAGATGCTTACAAAGGATCTGGAACAGTACCAGCTTGATTCCGGTAATTTTCCAGGCTTATATAATGTAAAGGCTAATCTTTACTATAATTACGAGCAAACAGACAGGGTAAACGCACAGAATTTTTTTAACAAAAGAATCGTAACACAGAATATACCTGAGTTGAATTTGCCTGTTATTGCTCTTTCTCATGAAATCAAATTTGGTAATCTATATTTCTCAATGAATGAATTAAATGAGGATAAGACGAAAAATAACATGATGTTTGCGCAGCTTGGCGCAATATCAGGTCTTGAAGAACATGTTGCGGTAACAAACGGCAGGATGTTTGCCGCAGAGCCTGTTGATGATGTATATGAGGTGATAGTCAGCCAGCAGGCCATGAAAGGCATGAAGCTTCTTCTTGACAAGGTGTATACGGTCACTGATCCTGTGGATGATTTCAAGCCTTACTGTAAAGTGAAGGTTGTTGGTGTATTTACTGTAAAATCAACGAATGATGTGTTCTGGACACAAGGTTTCAACGCTCATGACAAAGAATTCCTGTTGGATTACAAACTTTTTAACAAGACTTTACTGACTAAGGAAAACGTACTTTTGACAGATGCAGAGTGGAACTGTTCCTTTGATTATCATAGTATCACACTGCAAAACCTGCCCTCTATTATAAAAACTTATGAAGTACATAAAAAATGGTATGCAAAATATAGAGGCTGTCTGGATTTCAAAATGCCGGCCATAGATATATTTTTGAAGTACAACGAAAGGGCGAAGCAACTAAGGACAATGCTCTGGGTTTTAACTGTCCCGGTATTGCTCATGTTGATTTTCTATATCTTTATGGTTTCGCAGCTGATCATCGGCAATGATGAAAATGGCATCGCGGTCATGAAGAGCAGAGGAGCCGGCAAGAGCCAGATATTCCTCGGATATCTTGCCGAAAGCTCATTCATAGGTGCAATTGCTTTTATTTTCGGTCCCCCTCTTGGGTTGGTTATTTGTATGATATTAGGTTCATCCAACGGATTCATGGAGTTCGTACAAAGAACGGCACTGCCTGTCTCGCTGAATTTGAATGTGTTCAAGTATTCGCTGGCTGCCGTGATATTCCTTATAATTACAATACTGGCACCGGTGGTTGCATCTTCACGTACTACGATAGTCAAGCATAAACAGGATAAATCAAGAGCAAAAAAGGCGCCCCTATGGAAGAAATTCTTCTTCGACATCGTCCTGCTCCTTGTCTCAGCATATGGAATCTACAGATACCAGCAGCAGCAGACAGTGCTTGAAGCGACAGGCATAAAGGCTATGGACCTGCAGATAGATCCGCTGCTCTTCCTTACTTCAACCCTTTTTGTCCTTGGCGCAGGGCTTTTGTTCCTCAGAATTTACCCATATCTCATACGCTTCATTTACTGGCTTGGCAGGAAGGTGTGGCCGCCTGTAGTGTATATTTCTCTTATACAGGTTGGAAGGTCCAGAGGGCAGGAACAATTTTTAATGCTGTTTATTATTCTGGCGATATCAACAGGATTGTTCAATGCGAATTCTGCACGAACAATGAACAAGAACAATGAGGATAAGATCAGTTACTCGATTGGAGCTGATGTAAGGCTGCTGGCGCGTTGGGAGGATAACCAGCCCGATGCCCTTCCGGCGGCTGCAATGGCACTAGTGCAGACACAGGCAAAAACTGAGCCGCTGCGTTATTTTGAGCCGGACTATAACAGCTACTCCAATCTCTCCGGTACAGAGCAGGCGACAAAAGTTCTTGTGGCAGACAACGGGGAAATTCAGACACCTTCGAGTTCAGTCGCTGATGTCAGGATCATGGGTATCATCCCTGATCAGTTTGCAAAGATTGCCTGGTTCCGCTCCGACCTGCTGAAACCTCACTGGTATAACTATCTGAACTTGATGTCGGATGCGCCAATGGCGTTTTTGGTCTCATCAAATCTCAAAGATAAATACAATCTTGTCGAAGGTGACACGATCAATATTTCATGGGGTGAGTCGAATTATCTTGAAGGTGTAATCTATGCTTTTATTAATTATTGGCCTACCTATAATCCGAATCCTCAGGAAAAGGGAGTAGAAGCGTCATCGCTTGTGGTGGCGAATCTGTCCTATATGCAGAACAAGCTGTCAATCCAGCCCTATGAGGTTTGGATAAAGAAAAAGGCCGACGCCACTGATAAACAGATCAATGATGATATTGTCAAAAGAAATCTGGTTATAGACAAAATCCAATACAAAGATCAGGAACTGGTTAAAATGAAGAACGATGCGCTCATGCAGGGGATGAACGGAATGCTGACGCTGGGCTTTATCGCAGCAATGATGATCAGTATGCTGGGCTTCCTGATCTATTGGATCATATCCATAAAAAACAGGGTTTTACAGTTTGGAATCCTGCGGGCGATGGGCATGTCTATGTCCAAGGTGATAGGGATGCTTGCCTGCGAACAGATTCTTGTATCAGGTGCTGCGATACTGCTTGGCATTGTTATCGGAGGCATGTCGAGCGATACCTTCATACCGTTGTTACAGATCGTCTACAACTCTTCGGATCAGGTACCGCCATTCAAGATCATGGAAAATGCCGGTGATTACATCAAAATATATGCAGTAATAGGTACAATGCTGTTGCTGGGCTTCCTGATACTTTGGAGGATCATATCGAAAATAAAGATTGATCAGGCCGTCAAGCTGGGAGAAGATTGATAGGAGTCAATGATTTAGGAGGCAGGTATGAGTGAAATCATTAGAACCGATGGACTGGTTAGAGACTTTAAATCCGGCAGTACTGTGGTTCATGCATTAAAAAATGTGTCCATACAGTTGGAAAAGGGTAAGCTGACGATATTAAAAGGGCGTTCCGGTTCAGGTAAGACTACATTGATCAACCTGATAGGTGCGTTGGATAAACCTGATTCCGGCATTATCCAGTTTAATGGGAAAGACATCAATTCCGCCGGCGAGCATATTAAAAATGAATTGCGAAGGAAACATATGGGCTTTGTATTCCAATCTGTTGCATTGATTTCGATGATGTCGGCTTATGAAAATGTTGAGTTCGGGCTCAGAATAGCCGGTTATGACAGAAAGCTCCGCACTCCGCGTGCGAAAGAATGTCTTTCACTTGTCGGTCTTTCAAAAAGGCTGAATCACAGGCCCCATGAACTTTCCGGCGGTGAACAGCAAAGAGTGGCTATAGCAAGGGCGATTGCACACAAACCCGATATCATCTTTGCAGATGAACCAACAGCGGAACTGGATACCCATATGGGATTACAGGTTGTGAAGCTGTTTAAAAGCCTTGTTGAGAGTGAAGGATTGACAGTGGTCATGACAACACATGACCCGAGTATGATAGATATAGCGGATCATGTGTTTACGCTGGAGGATGGTGAGATCGCAGATGCAAGATGAAGAACGTGCAAGAATGATAGAATGCGAAAACCTGGTCAAGATTTATAAGACAAAGGATATAGAAGTCGTTGCGCTGCAGGGGCTTGACCTGATTGTGGAAGCAGGAGAGCTGATGGCCATCATAGGGAACAGCGGAAGCGGTAAATCTACGCTTCTGAACATGCTCGGAGGCCTTGACAAGCCGTCTGCAGGGAGATTGCTCGTTGACGGACGTGAATTATTCAAATTCAATGATTCTCAGCTGATCAAGTATAAGAGGGATACCGTTGGCTTCATCTGGCAGAATAATGCCCGAAACCTCATTCCTTATCTTACCGCGCAGGAAAATGTAGAAATGCCCATGCTTCTGTCCGGCAAAGAAAACAAGAGAAGCAGGGCTTTGAATCTGCTGGATCTTGTCGGGCTTCTCAACAGGAGAAACAACAAGCTTGGTCAGCTCTCGGGCGGTGAGCAGCAGCGTGTTGCGATCGCCATTGCGCTGGCTAACAATCCCAAGCTTCTGCTGGCCGATGAGCCGACTGGTTCCGTTGACAGCAGAACAGCAGCATCAATCCTGGACGTTTTCCGTGAATTAAATATGACACTGGGCGTGACGATCGTCATTGTAACGCATGACAGGCAGATATCACATAAAGTGGACAGGGTGGTTGCCATCAGGGACGGAAGGACCAGCAGCGAATTTATCAGAAAGAAATCCTATACAGAGGAATTGGCTGAAATGGAGAGCGGAATTTTTGGAAACCATACCGATGACACACATGAGGAACTTGTAGTCCTTGACAAGACCGGCAGGCTGCAGATACCTCCTGAATATATCAATGCACTCGGCTTGAAAGGCAAAAACAAAGTCAAGGTTGAGCTGGACGGGAACAAGGTTGTGCTCTACTCGCCTGATGATACGAACAAGGCAATATAGCTGATCAAGTATACCGATATATGTTTGAAACTTTTTATTTGTGGTTAAAATAAACCGGGATATTATTAAATATTTTCCTGCTGGAGAGAGGAGTAAATGAATGAAACAATATCTTGAAATCGAAAGTGTATTCGCAAGAGAAATTCTTGATTCAAGAGGAAACCCGACCATTGAAGTTGAGGTAATTGTCGAGGGCGGTTTTATCGGCCGTGCTGCTGTACCATCCGGTGCCTCGACAGGAGCGTTTGAAGCTGTTGAACTGCGTGATGGGGATGGTGGCCGGTATCTTGGAAAAGGAGTACTTAAGGCTGTCTCGAATGTCAATGAAATACTTGCACCTGAAATAGAGGGAATGAATGTCTTCGATCAGACAGCCATAGATAATAAGATGATAGCACTCGACGGCACGTCAAATAAAAGCAAACTTGGTGCGAATGCCATACTTGGCGTGTCGCTGGCAACAGCCAAGGCTGCAGCTGAAGTGCTGGGAATAAGCCTCTATCAGTATATCGGAGGAGTTAATGCGAAAATGCTGCCTGTGCCGATGATGAATATTATAAACGGCGGCAAGCATGCGGATAATAGCGTCAACATACAGGAATTCATGATCATGCCGGTCGGAGCGGATTGCTTCAGGAATGCACTGATGATGTGTGCCGAGGTTTTTCACAATCTGAAGAAGGTATTAAGTTTAAAGGGTTATTCCACAGCTGTCGGGGATGAAGGTGGATTCGCCCCGAATCTGAAAAACGACGAGGAAGCTATCCAGGTAATACTGGAAGCGATCGAAAAGGCCGGCTACCTGCCCGGAGAGGATTTCAGGATTGCGATTGATGCAGCTGCGACAGAAATGTATCAGGAGGACGGCACCTATTATTTCTGGAAATCGGATATCCGTATGACAAGAAATGAGATGGTGGAATTCTGGGCGGATCTGGCCGCAAAGTATCCCATAATATCACTTGAGGACGGTGTCTCGGAGGAGGACTGGGAAGGCTGGAGACTTTTGACACAGCGGCTTGGTGACAAAATACAACTTGTGGGTGATGACCTTTTTGTCACGAATACTCAGAGGCTTCAGAAAGGCATTGAAATGGGAGTGGCCAACTCTATACTGATCAAGGTGAACCAGATCGGTACGCTGACTGAGACGCTCGATGCCATCCAGATGGCAAACAGGGCGGGTTATACCGCGGTTACCTCACACAGGTCAGGTGAAACGGAGGATACAACGATAGCGGATATTGCTGTTGCGACAAACTCAGGGCAGATTAAAACCGGCGCTCCATCAAGGACAGATCGTGTGGCCAAGTACAACCAGCTTTTAAGAATTGAGGAGGAACTTGGTGACGCGGCAATATATCCTGGACTGGATGCATGGTTTAACCTGAAGATGAAGTAGAAAAATTATTGAGAACAAAAACCAGCTGTAACAGGCCATGGCTTTGTGTGTGACATCCTGACTTTTGCAGTAAAATGAGATGATATGAGCCCTCGACCGCTTTAATATGAACGGTTCTGGGCTCTTCATTTTTATCATATAGTTATAGCATTCATTATCAGGGGAAACCCGATATTTGCAGGGATATAGCGAACTGTGCCCGAAAACCTTGTAATTGGAGCGAAAATGAGGTATGATAAAAAAAATTTCAAGAATAATCTGGAAGAAATTTATATTATGTTTCCATGCACAGGGAGCCACGGTTATTTTAATGGAGCAAAGGGCAAACGAAGTCTTATCCATTGCGAATAGAGGGTATGCCATTGAGACAGGGGAGATTGATTTAAGAGGAGATGCAAAAGCATTAAAATAATAAATTGGTGAAAAAAGCTTATTTAGGAGGTTAAGAAATGGATAATTTTGTTATTACCATTGCAAGAGGATTTGGAAGCGGAGGTAAATCTATTGCCAGGGAACTGGGCCAAAAGATGGGGATACCATGTTATGAAGATGAGATACTAAGGATGGCTTCAGATGAAAGCGGTATTAATCAGGCTTTTTTTCAGGAAAGAAATGAAAAGCTTCGAGGCGGTTTATTTGTAAACGCCTTGAAAAAGATTCCTTCTTCTCAAATACTTTCTCCCAGTGATAAAGATTTTGTATCAGATGAAAATTTATTTAACTTTCAAGCGGAGATCATACGATCATTGGCTGTAAGCGAATCATGTATTATTGTCGGAAAATGTGCCGACTATGTTTTAGAGGGCTATAAAAGAGTAATAAGAATATATGTGGATGCACCAAGAGTCGCATGCATAGAGTCTATTGTTAAAAAGATGGGTGTAACAGAGGATGAGGCAAACCGTCTTATTGCCAAGACAGATAAGTATAGGGCGGATTATTATAAGCACTATACCGGAAGAGATTGGACTGATCCAAATAACTATGATGTTGTTATCAATAGCAAAAGGGTGGGACGGGAAAACTGTGCAGCACTTATTGAGATGTATGTTAAATTTATCTTGGGTAGTTGATTCGAACAGGTGTATTGCTGGCAATTACCGAAGCAGAATGTACTGTTTTCAGAAACATCTTGGCAACCTGCCACTGCCTGTATGATGGATGAGGCAGAAGATGAGGCAGACGGCAATTGAGGTTAGGCAAAGTGCGAAAAAACAAGCTGTAACAGGACTTGTTTTTTTGTGTGATATGTGTTACAATTTGACTTGTTAATTTTTTAGGAGGTGTTATTTTGACCGTTGCTGAAATAATAGTATCGTCACTCCATATATTGTTCTCAATATCCATCATAGTTATCGTATTGTTGCAGTCCGGTAAGTCCGCAGGACTTTCAGGAGCAATTGCCGGTGGTGCCGAGACTTTTTTTGGAAAGAACAAAGGCAGGACTATTGATGCACTGCTCAGCAAGTATACGTCTGCAGCTGCGATAATGTTCCTCGTTACATCAGTAATACTTTACCTGTTGTTGAAATAAGTACAATGTAAATGCAGACTATGCAGAAATGCATGGTCTTTTTTCGTAAATTATGGTTTGTTTGTGGATAGGGCATCAAGAAAGGCTATGGGCGAAGCGAATTTTCTTGGGGAGTTATGTATGGAGAGAGACAAGGCACTTGTGGAACTTAAGGCGAGGATCAGTAATAATAACCTGATCAAGCACTCACTGGCTGTCGAGGCCATCATGATGGAACTGGCCGCGTTGATGAAGGATAATGCCGGGCTTTGGGGCCTGGCGGGACTGCTGCATGATATCGATTACGAAAAAACCGCCAGCAATCCGGAACGTCACAGCCTGCTGGGTGCGGAGATACTTGAAGACATGGATGTTGATCCCGAGATTGTATATGCGGTAAAAGCACACAACGGCTGCCATGGTATCGAGAGAAAAAGAAAAATGGACAAGGCTCTTTATTGCGCAGATCCGGTATCCGGCCTTATTACAGCTGGTGCGCTGATTCTTCCTTCAAAGAAGCTGGCTGACGTAACAGTGGATTTCATCCTGAAAAGGATGAATGAGAAATCCTTTGCAAAGGGTGCCGACAGAGACCAGATAAGGTCCTGCAGTGAACTGGGGCTTTCTCTTGAGGAATTCGTTGAAGCAGCATTAAAAGCGATGATGAAGATATCGGACGAGCTTGGGTTATAGAGAAATGGTTGGTCTGAACCATTACTTGAGATTAATTATTGTAGTAATTAGAGGGGACTGGAAAACCAGTCCTTTTTTGTTTAAATAGTGGATTAATACGGTATAATAGTAATGGAATACACATTTTTGAGAAGGAAGGATTCCTTAAGACTAAGGAGTGTCCCGTTTTGACGCTAAAGCAACCGGGACGCTTCCGAAATGGAACTGAACCTGGTAATTTTCCATTTTGACGCAGAAAGAATCGGGATGCTTCCGATGAAGAAAGACTGAGAGGGTTTAATGAACGAAATGAACGAAATGAACGAAATGAAGGAAAGAAAAGAAAAAATAGTTGAGTTTATGACGGATTCTGCCTATAGGCCGATGAAGTTTGATGAGCTAGCTGTCATTTTGGATGTGCCGCGCGAAGATAGAGAACAGT
>WSSedL1CaDRAFT_10001785_pt1 | contig 11924 bp, 8 predicted proteins | sample WetSurSL1Cattail_FD_9464 | JGI IMG/M metagenome (IMG submission 9464)
GCCAGCCACTACAATTGCAATACTTGCTGCAATAGAATCGCTGTTATCGGCGGTTGTAGCCGATGGAATGATAGGCGGCAAGCACCGTTCAAATATGGAGCTGATAGCTCAGGGAGTAGCAAATATCGCCTCGCCTTTATTTGGCGGCATACCTGCTACCGGAGCAATTGCGCGCACAGTCACTAATATTAAAAACGGCGGTAAAACTCCCGTAGCGGGAATTGTTCACTCAATAGTCCTATTGCTGATTATGCTTTTCTTTGGCAAATATGCAAGTCTTATTCCTCTTTCAGTCCTTGCTGCTATACTGGTAATGGTAGCGTATAATATGAGCGAATGGAGGTCATTTGTAAATGTTTTCAAGAGTCCTCACAGCGATACCGTTGTTTTAGTTACTACATTTGCTATTACAGTTATAATTGATCTTACAGTAGCCATAGAAATTGGAATGGTTTTGGCTGTATTCCTTTTTATGCGCAGGATGGCGTTAGTTACAAACGTTGGAGTAGTTACGCGAGAGTTTAACGAAGAAGAAGACGATAACGAAACCGACACAATGTCGATTGACAAAAAAACAATTCCAAAGGGAGTTGAAGTTTACGAAATAAACGGACCTTTCTTTTTTGGCGCGGTAGAAAAATTTAAGGAAGCGATTGACCAGGTTGAAAAAGCTCCGCTGATTCGCATCATACGAATGAGAAACGTCCCGGCTATTGATTCTACCGGATTATTCGTGCTTGAAGAATTATATAAAAAATCGATAAAGAATAAAACGGCAGTTATCTTTTCCGGCGTGCACCATCAGCCTTTATTCGCTTTTGAACAGGCGGGATACATTAAATTATTCGGCGAAGAAAATATAAAAGCCAATATAGACGAATCCCTTATACGCGCTAAAGAAATTCTTGCCGAAAAAGGGTTGGCTTAGTCTTATTTCTTCTTTTCGTTAAAAATTGAATCGGACAATCCCTGGTTTACTTTGTAATTTGAATAAGTAACCAGGACGGTTCCTTTTGACGCTATTCTCTTTTTTCTTGCCCGGTCATTTTCTCCAAACTCCCCTCCGTCAGATCCTTTAGGAGCCATATTACCTGCATTAAAAGTAAACTTCATTGAGCTGGGCATATAAAAACCATTTACCGGATGATCGTAGTTCATCTCTATTGTATAAACCCCGTTAGTTTTGGTAGATATTTCAGCTTTTCTTAAAATGCTATTAGCTTCGTCAATCCACAGCGTAACAAGCGCTATATCGCCTGTCTCGTTCATAGGAATAATTTTAATTACGCTTACTTTAATTCCGTTTAGATTGTCTTCTTTTATAAACAGCGCAGTATAATCTTTCCGGCTAAAGAACTTAGGCAAAAAATTCAATCCTTCTTTAGGGAGTAAAGAAAACTTTTCGGATTTAATTTTTATTTTATCCGGATGTTTAAAATAAATCTTAGCGTTTGATTCCGGAACTTTAAGCAAATCCAAATTCACTTTTACATTTACGTCCGCTTCATAATCCTTTACCTGTTCAAATTTTTTCTGAAGATTTTTTATAATCAGATTTGGATCTTTGCAAAAACCCACAGAAGTAAAAACAAAAGCAAAAAGAATAAATAAATACGTTTTCAAACTAAACTCCATTTTCGTTTTTAAAATTAAGACAGAATATCTTTTCTTTTAAATATAAACGCCGTTATTCCAAATAGGCCTATAATATGGGCTAACAGGATTACTGCGGATTTAACGGCTTTATCAACCTCAATAGGATCGTCAAAAGGGAGACTCCATGCGTTCATATAAGATGTAAACAGCCATGGGCTTATACTTTCAAAAATACTGATCTTGATTGACGTTATTATTACAAATACAATTATAATCGCCATAGTTGATATAATTGGCCCAATAGAATTTTCCACCAGCGAAGAGAAGAAAAAAGCCAGCGTAGCTACCATAGTCATACTCAAGCCTGCAAATGCATAAGCGATTGCAAACCGCCATATAATGTCGTTCTGGGCAAATACTATAATATAGCTTTTCATTACAATAAGCTCCCCAGTTCCAAATAAAATAAATCCAAACCCAAGACTAAGCGCTGCAAGCCATAAAACCAAAAGGTTGGCATAAATAACTCCAGCTAAATATTTAGCGGTTAATACCTTAAGCCTTGAGACAGGCCGGGTAAGCAATATTCTGTATGTTCCGGCAGTAGCCTCTCCGGCAAGCAAATCGCCCGCGACTAAAGTTACAAGAAAAGGGACATGGACCACAAGTATGCCTAATATCAAATGAGCTATTAAATATCCATTTAGTAAATTACCCGTAAACATAAACGCCTGGTCAAGTCCGCGCGTCATAGAGCTCACATAAGTATCTTTTGCAAAATAAATTGCCGTTTGTATTAGCAGAACCAAAACTGTTACGGCTGCAAAACCGATATAAGTGCGCCATTTCCTGAAAATTTTGAATAATTCTACGCCAATTAATGTAAACATTTACTTACCCCCCTTTTCTGTCAGGTTAAGAAAATACTCTTCAAGCGATCTTGCCGGAACTACCGCGCTTATGCCAATTCCTTTTTCCACTAAAAGTTTATTCAAAACGCTGATTTCTTCCTGTTCAAGCTGAAAAATTATTTTGTTTTTAACTACGGACTCTAACTTTTTCTTCCATTGGGTAATATCTATTTCAGCTAACGCTTTTTGCAAATCGTCTACTTCAAAAGTTACTTTTAACGAAGCGGAGTTTAGCAGTTCGGCAACCATGCCTTCAACTACCACCGAGCCTTTATTAATAATTATCATCCGGTTAGCTACCAATTCAACTTCGTGAAGTATGTGAGAAGATAAAAAAATTGTTTTCCCCTGCTCTTTACTTAAAAACAGGATTAAGTCTCTAATTTCTTTCATTCCCTGAGGATCGAGTCCCGTAGTAGGTTCGTCGAGAATGATCAACTCCGGGTTGTGAAGCAGAGCCTGAGCAAGTCCAAGCCTTTGTTTCATTCCAAACGAGAAAGTTTTTACTTTGCTGTTAAATCTTTTATCTAAGCTGACTAATTCCAGAACTTCCATAATTCTGTTTTTAGAAATTTGAGTTCCGGAAATTTTACCAAGTATTTCAAGATTTTTAAAAGCGGATAAATACCCGTAAAAATCAGGTTTTTCTACAATTGCGCCAATTTTCTGCAAAATTTCCGCTCTATTTGGGTTCAGTTCTTTGCCAAAAATCTTAATATTGCCGCCGGAAGGAGAAATTAACGTCATAAGCATTCTTATAGTAGTGCTTTTCCCGGCGCCGTTAGGGCCGAGAAATCCGAACACATCGCCCGGATAAACGTTTATATTCAAATTGTTTACGGCTTTAAGAGACTTAAAATTCTTTGAAAGTCCCTCAACTTCAATTATTTTTTCATAGTCCAAAGACGCCTTCCTTTTATTAAAAGTTGCGCTAAAACACATTTAGAAACAAATATTTCCATAATTTAAATTAGTGATTTTATTTATTTCCATAAATACCGTTTATCAGATATAACTCTACGGTTGTCACAAAATACGGCAAAGCGCGCATACAAAAATTGGAATAATGGGCTACCCGATTTCTTTTTTTTGTCAAGGTAAAAACCTAAAATGTGGAAAAATATTTCTATAAAATTAATTAGCTTTTTAAGGAATAATTTACAAATTTGGAATTTAAATTTTTACTGAGCTCAGCAGAGCTATTGAATCCCCCCGAAATTATAATTGGATCTGAAATATACCTTATATAAGGAAAAGATGGCCTTACATAAGTTGTATTTAAATTCACAGGAGCTTAAATGAAGATAAATAGACATTATACGGAAGAAAATAAAGATCCGTTAGCATCATTAGAGTTTGTTAAACGAACTTCTGAGATAAAAAACCCGGACGGTTCAACTGTCTTCAAAATGGAGGACGTTATAGTTCCTTCAGGTTGGTCGCAAGTTGCTACGGATATAATCGCCCAAAAATATTTTAGAAAAGCCGGAGTTCCCAAACTGCTTAAAAAAGCAAAAGAAAAAGGAGTTCCAACATGGCTGCAAACTTCTAAAGCTGACGCAGAAAGACTTGAACAACTGCCTGAAAAAGAAAGATATTCTTCTGAAACAGACTGCCGTCAGGTTTTTTCACGTCTAGCCGGGTGTTGGACTTATTGGGGATGGCAGGCTAATTATTTTGATACCGAAGAAGACGCAAAAGCATATTTTGACGAAATGGTTTATATGCTTGCGAACCAAATTGCGGCTCCAAACAGTCCGCAGTGGTTTAATACCGGTTTAAACTGGGCATACGGCATCACAGGCCCATCGCAAGGCCACTTCTATGTAGATTATAGGACAAAAGAACTTACCGCTTCAGCAGACGCTTATACGCATCCACAGCCACACGCCTGCTTTATCCAATCTGTTAACGACGATTTGGTTAATGAAGGCGGAATAATGGATTTATGGACCCGCGAAGCTCGCTTATTTAAATACGGTTCAGGCACAGGTTCAAACTTTTCCGATATCCGCGGCTCAGAAGAGCCTTTAAGCGGAGGCGGAAAATCTTCAGGTCTTATGTCTTTCTTAAAAATAGGAGACAGAGCCGCTGGAGCAATTAAATCAGGCGGAACAACCAGAAGAGCTGCCAAGATGGTCAGCATTGATATGGATCATCCGGATATTGAAGAATTTATTAACTGGAAAGTAGTTGAAGAACAAAAAGTTGCCGCTTTGGTTGCCGGTTCAAAATTATGCAATCACTATTTAAACGCTATCATCCAGGCATGTTATGACGAACATCCTGAAAATGACAGATTTAACAAAAAACTTAACCTGAAACTACACAATGCGGTCTCTGACGCTAAAAAAGCTCAGATACCTAATAACTATATAGAAAGAGTTATACAATTAGCAAAACTTGGTTTTAAGTCTATTGAATTCCCTGTTTATGATATCGACTGGACCTCTGAAGCGTACCATACAGTTTCAGGGCAAAATTCAAATAATTCAATACGCGTAAAAAACGAGTTTATGCAGGCAGTTATAGACGAAGGCGAATGGAATTTATATTGGAGAATTGAAAAACGAAAAGCGGCAAAAGAAAACCGGGAGCCTAAAGCTTCCAATACGCTTAAAGCCGCGGAATTGTGGGACGAAGTAGCTTACGCCGCATGGTCCTGCGCCGATCCTGGTATTCAGTTCCACACTACCATCAACGAATGGCATACGTGCCCTGCCGACGGCGAAATTAAAGCATCTAACCCTTGCAGCGAGTATATGTTTATTGACGATACCGCATGTAACCTTGCTTCGCTTAATTTAGTTAAGTTTTACAATCAAAAAGATTACACTTTTGATATTGAATCATTCAGACACGCAAGCAGATTATGGACAATTGCGCTTGAAATAAGCGTGCTTATGGCTCAGTTCCCAAGTAAAAAAATTGCGGAATTAAGTTATAAATTCAGAACGCTCGGTTTAGGTTACGCTAACATTGGCTCTTTATTGATGTTACAGGGAATTCCTTATGACAGCAATGAAGCTTTTGCTATCTGCGGAGCCATTACAGCTATTATGCATATGAACGCTTACGCGGCTTCGGCAGAAATGGCTAAAGACCTTGGGCCTTTCCCCGGCTATGAAAAGAATAAAGAAAATATGCTGCGCGTTATAAGAAACCACAGAAGAGCCGCCTTTAATGTGCCGGCTGAAGAGTATGAAGGATTATCTATTCTCCCTTCTGGAATTAATCCTAAATACTGTCCTTCAGACCTGCTTAAAGCTGCGCGCGAAGACGCCGATAAAGCTCTGGAACTTGGAACCCAATACGGATTCAGAAACGCTCAGGTTACGGTAATTGCTCCTACTGGCACTATTGGTTTAGTTATGGATTGCGACACAACCGGCGTAGAACCTGATTTTGCTTTGGTTAAATTTAAAAAACTTGCAGGCGGCGGATATTTTAAGATTATTAATCTTTCTATTCCTCCCGCTCTTGAAAGGCTTGGTTATAATAAAGATCAGATTTCGGAAATAATTAAATATGCAAAAGGCTCCGGTTCTCTTACTGGCTGCCCTTATATTAACCCGGAATCTCTTAAAGCAAAAGGATTTACAGACGAGATTTTAAGCAAGCTCGAAAAAGCTCTGCCTTCTGTATTTGAGCTTGGTTTTGCTTTTAATAAATATACTATCGGCGCAGACTTCCTTGTTAAAAAACTTGGTATAAGCGAAGATCTGATTAACGAATGGGATTTTGATTTGCTAAGTCATTTAGGTTTTTCTAAACAGGAAATTTCTACCGCTAACGATTATGTATGCGGAACTATGACAGTTGAAGGAGCTCCATTCCTTAAATTTGAACATTATCCTGTTTTTGACTGCGCAAGCAAATGCGGCAAAAAGGGAACCCGTTTTATCCGCCCTATGGCTCATATTAAAATGATGGCTTCGGCTCAACCATTTATTTCGGGCGCTATTTCTAAAACTATTAACCTGCCAAATCAGGCTTCGGTTGAAGATATTAAAGACGCTTACATGCAGTCATGGAAGCTTGGCGTAAAAGCTAACGCATTGTACAGAGACGGTTCAAAACTTTCTCAGCCGTTGAACTCAGTTTCAGACGATGAAGTTGAAAACGGATTTGAAGAGATTGAACAAAACGACATTGTAAAAGTAGCCGAAAAAATTATTCACCGCTATATAGCTAAAAGAAGAAGACTGCCAGATAGAAGAACCGGATATACTCAGAAAGCGAAAATTAACGGTCAATCGGTTTATATTCGCACAGGCGAGTATGACAACGGTCAGCTTGGCGAAATTTTTATTGATATGCACCGGGAAGGAGCCGCTTTTAGAAGCCTTCTTAACTGCTTTGCAATTGCAATTTCTTTGGGATTGCAGCACGGCGTGCCTTTGGAAGAGTTCGTAGACGCCTTTGTGTTTACGCGCTTTGAACCAAGCGGCATTGTTAACGGCAACGAAAAAATTAAAATGGCCACTTCGGTAATAGATTATATTTTTAGGGAACTTGCAGTTTCTTACCTCGGCAGAAACGATCTATCGCATGTTGACCCGACCGATACTAAAAAGAAGGCGGCTAACATTGTTAAGAAATTGCCTGAACCTGAATTTGAAAGCGAAGAAGTAGTGAGCGAAAGATATATAGAGCTTGATAAGAATAAAGTTAGTTCTTACAACTATTCTCTTTCGTCATATGCTAACTCTCCTGAAGGAACCTATAAACCTGGTTCCGCTATGAAATCGAAAGTCAAACAGGCTATCGAAAAAGGTTATACCGGCGACGTTTGCCCAGACTGCCAAAGCCTGACTATGGTCAGAAACGGAACATGTCTTAAATGTATGACCTGCGGTTCTACTTCAGGCTGCAGTTGATATACTGGATATAATTAAATTAAAAAAACCGCCGTATTTAAAAAGTATGGCGTTTTTTTTGTGAAAACAGCGCATAACCTTCCAGGTATTCGAAGAATACCCTGGAAGGTTGAAAAAAAAGGTTGGTCGTTAATTACAATGCCTTCCTGATTTATAAACCGAGATGGTAGTTTTTCAAACAGCTATTCCTAATTGTTTCCGACCTTCCAGGGCGGCCTTCAGCTTGCCTGGAAGGACATAGAACCAGGTATCCGCGAAGAATACCCTGGAAGGTTGAAAAAACTATAATTCTTTAACTAACGAAATCCAATCCTCAAGAAAATAATCCCCGCTTTGCTTGCGCAAAGCAAGCAGACTAAAAGTCTGCTCTACGAAAACAAAATCTTATTCTAACTTTCATGGCGCAGCGCTGATAGCGCAGCCTGGAAGGAGACATTGCAACCCTTCTCTATTCAGCCGCTAAAAGTTTTTCCTTAAATTCTTCTGGAATATCAATTTTAGAAAAAGATTTCTTATCAATAAAAACATGGGCAGTTTTTATTACGGCAAATTTTTCATCCAAGTCGTTTTTTAGCGCATACTTTATTTCGAACGAAGAATTTTTTATTTTCTCTACTGATACAAAGACATTAACCGCATCCCCATATTTCATAGGCTTAAAGTAATCTGCTTCAGTATGAATAACAGGCATGGCTATATCCGGATGCGTAAAGTAATTTTGGTTTAAATTTAAACTTCCGATAAAATCTTCATATCCCCTGTGGCAAATTTCAAAGACTCTTCCGAAAAACAAAATACCGGCTGGATCGGCGTCGAAAAAAAATATTTTAGTCTGGAACTTATACATAAAAAAAAGCATTTATTATTATGACTGCAACATATTTCAAATGCTGCACAATCTCAATAGGAATTAAACATTAATAAAAAATAATATAAAGGAAATAGAAATGGCAAATGGTATTTTAGGCGTCGGCTCTGTATTGCCGGAATTCGTAAAAAAAGCTGTAGTATCAATAGAAAAAGGAAAAGAATTCATTGACTTCTCTTCAGAAGATCATAAAAGCAGCAAACAGTGGCTGGTTTTATTCTGGTATCCAAAAGATTTTACTTTTGTCTGCCCTACTGAAATAGCCGAATTCAATAATCATTATGAAGACTTTAGAGATAGAGACGCTCAGCTTGTTTCTGCTTCTACAGACACCGAGTTTGTCCACCTTGCATGGCGTAAAGACCACAAGGATCTTAGAGAATTAAAATTCCCTATGATTGCGGATACTTCAAAATCATTAGGAGAAGCTCTCGGTATTCTTACAGAAGACGAAAAGGTAGCTTACCGTGCAACATTTATTGTTGATCCGGAAGGAATTATCCGCTGGGTTAGCGTAAACGATTTAAGCGTTGGAAGAAACGTTCCTGAAGTATTACGCGTTCTTGACGCTCTTCAGACTGACGAGCTCTGCCCGTGTAATTGGCAAAAAGGCGACGCTACTTTATAGCGTTTGCCTTAATCAAAATTCCCCGTCTATCTCAACGGGGAATTTTTTTATTAAGAGCCGTTACAAAAATTTAGACTAAAAATCTTTTTAATAAAAAGAGGGAAAATCATGTCGTTAAATGAAACAAAAATAGATTTACTTAAAGACCTGCATTTAGACGAAGACGAAAGTTCTACTTCGCTGGAAGCAATGGTCGCGGGCGACACAAAATATTTAAGAGACCTTAGAATTAACCTTAAAAATGCGCTCGCTTCAACAAACCTGAACGCAAAAGAGGCTCATTTAATAGCCCTTGCAATTGCAGTAAATGAGAAGAATGAAAAGTTAAAAAATTCTTTTACTCTGCTTGCAAAAGAAAAAGAAGCTACTGAAGCTGAACTTGCAGAAACCCATGCATGCGCTTCAACGCTGGCAGTAAATAATGTTTTTTACAGGTTTAAACATTTTACAAAAGACAGCAATCCAAACTACCAGCCGATGCCCGCGGGAATAAAAATGAATATTATGATGAGTCCGGTTTTAGGCAAGGAATTTTTTGAACTGATGAGTCTGGCTGTTTCGGCAGTTAACGGATGCGAACAGTGCGTTAATTCGCATGAAGAGTCCGTTAGAAAACTTGGGGCTTCAGAAGCAAGAATTTTTGACGCTATACGTTTGGCCTCAATTATACGCGGGTTAAGCGTGGCTATCTAATTTCTGGTAACTATGTAGCGCAGGTTTTAACCTGCGATTATAAAAGACTGTGTTGTTGTAATCGTAATGTAACAATAAGAAATAGAAAGTCATAGTGAGCGTCAGTCGAACTATGACGTCATTCTTGGACTAAAGTTCAGAATGACTTTTTAAAATGAACAAGGCCTGAAAAAAAATATTTCAATAAAATATTCCTGTCAGGCCTGTTCTGTTATAATTTAATTAATCGGCTAAGTATTTATGAACGGCTCTTGCGCATTTTCTTCCTTCGGCAATAGCCCAAACAATTAAGGATTGTCCGCGTCTCATATCGCCGCAGGCAAATACTTTTTCAACGCTCGTCTGGTGCGCATTTTCAGCGTCGCCAAATTCAGCTTTAACATTGCCCCGCACGTCAAATTCTAATCCGGCTTGTTTTAATTCGTCCAGCAAACCGTCATGAACCGGATGGACAAAACCCATTGCAAGAAAAACCAAATCGGCTTTCAATTCAAACTCGCTTCCGGGAATATCAATAAACTTTCCATTTTCAAATCTAACTTCATTACAAAGCAATCCAGCCAACGCGCCATTGCCATTGTTTTTAAACGACTTTGTATTGATGCTCCATTTTCTAATAACGCCTTCTTCATGGCTTGATGAAGTTCTAAGCATCATCGGCCAGTAAGGCCATGGGGTAGAAGCCGCTCTGTGTTCAGGGGGCTGAGGCATCAATTCAATCTGAGTAACAGATTTTGCGCCCTGCCTGTTCGACGTTCCTACGCAGTCGGAGCCAGTATCGCCTCCGCCAATAACAACAACGTCTTTGCCTTTAGCGGAAATCATATTTTCAACTTTGTCGTTTGCGTTAACTTTATTTTGCAGAGGCAAAAAGTCCAGCGCAAAATGTATTCCTGATAATTCGCGACCAGGGATAACAATATCTCTTGGTTTTTCCGAACCTCCGGCTAAAATAACTGCGTCAAACCGCTCAGTTAAATCTTTTGCCGTAACATCTATACCAACTATTGTATTAGTAACAAACCTTACGCCTTCAGCTTCCATTTGTTCAATGCGGCGGTCTATCATCCATTTTTCTAATTTAAAATCAGGAATTCCATACCGCATCAATCCGCCTAAGCGGTCGTTCTTTTCAAAAACTGTAACAGAATGCCCAGCTCTTGCCAACTGTTGAGCAGAAGCTAAACCGGCAGGACCCGATCCGACTATTGCTACATTTTTACCAGTTAGTTTTTTAGGAGGTTTTGCTTCAACCCATCCTTCAAAAAAACCGCGGTCAATTATAGTTCTTTCTATTCCTTTAATTGAAACCGGCAGCCTGTTTATTCCAAGCGTACAGGCTCCTTCGCAAGGCGCAGGGCAGAGCCTTCCGGTAAATTCCGGAAAGTTGTTCGTCGACTGTAGATTGTCCAACGCTTCTCTCCAATGTCCTTTATAAACAAGGTCGTTCCATTCAGGTATGTAATTCTGTACCGGGCAGCCAGTGTCTCCATGACAGAAAGGAATGCCGCAGTCCATACATCTTGCGCCCTGATGACGGGCCTGATCTTCGTTAAAAGGAAATTCAAATTCTTTAAAGTTTTTTACTCTTTCCTGAACAGGCTCTTTTTTAAGAGTCTCTTTTTCAAATTCCATAAATCCAGTAGGTTTACCCATTTACAACCTCCTCAACCTTTTGATCTTCTAAACTTGCTTCGCTTTGTTGTTCTTCAGATTTTAATTTTTCCAAAGCCGCTTTATATTCAAACGGAATAACTTTTACAAATTTCTTCTGCTCAGTTTTCCAATTATCAAGTATGTGTTTCGCGCGGGCAGATTTTGTATAATCAAAATGTTTGGAAATAAGTTTTTTAAGATTTTCTTTATCGACAGCTTCGCTAAGCTGAGAAAGCTCTACTAAACTTTTGTTGACGTATCTGTCAAAATCTCCGTTTACATCATATACATAAGCTTCGCCGCCAGACATTCCGGCCGCAAAATTTCTGCCTGTTTTACCAAGCACAACTACGCGACCGCCTGTCATATATTCGCAGCCGTGATCTCCCACGCCTTCTACTACAGCGTAAGCTCCGGAGTTTCTTACAGCAAATCTTTCGCCCGCTATGCCGTTAAAATAGGCTTCGCCGCTTGTTGCGCCGTATAGACAAGTGTTGCCAATAATAATATTTTCCGCCGGATCAAACGTAATTCCTTCCGGAGCCTTTACAATTACTCTGCCGCCAGATAAGCCTTTGCCAGTGTAATCGTTTGATTCGCCCGTTAGATTAAGCTCTATTCCAGCCGCTAAAAACGCGCCAAAGCTTTGTCCCGCTGTTCCGTTGAAGTTAATTTTAATTGAGCCGTCCGGT
>WSSedL1CaDRAFT_10001786_pt1 | contig 11919 bp, 8 predicted proteins | sample WetSurSL1Cattail_FD_9464 | JGI IMG/M metagenome (IMG submission 9464)
CCCCGGATACAAAGCGTACGATCTTGTACTGATCGATCTTAAAACAGGACAACGTGCCACATTAATGCAACTCATTATACGCTATGCCCTACTGCTGCTCACCGCTGTGAGTATCCTTGGACTTTTTGTGCCACTCTTGCGCAAAGACAACCTCGCGCTGTATGATATTTTGAGTCAAACTGCCCCTATTCCTCAATGATCTTTTTTAAAATCTCGGGGTTTTTCTTTGCCTACTTTTCTGTTACCAGTGTGTATGTCATCTTTATGCCTAAAATCTTACAAACACTTGATTACAGCGCCCCTCAAATTGGAGCCATCTTTGCACTAGCGCCTTTGATGCGTTTTTTTGTCCCCTTTTTCTTTCTCAAACATTTTGAGCTCACCCAAAAAGTCTTTTATACAGCGCTTTGTGGGGCGCTTCTTGCCATTATGCTGTTCTACCCGACCATTCACCACTTCTACCTCTTTATGCTCCCTAATATGCTCTTGGGTGCATGTCTTGGCATGATATTACCGTACATTGAAACCTATGCGATGGAGCATTTGCAAAAAGAGCGTTTTGGACGATCGCGCCTGTTTGGTTCCATTGGTTTTATGCTGATTGGTATCATCCTAGCGCGTCACTTGGAACATTACACGAATGGCTTGCATTACCTGCTTTTAGCCATCAGTTTGACCGCTTTTTTTGCGTATTGGCTAACCCAAAACAATGTTCATTTTACAACCACAAATGCCACGAACGAAGAACCTTTTAGCTTCTTACATGTAAAGTATTTATGGATCAGTCTTTTTCTGATGCAGGTCAGTTTTGGGGGATTTTATAACTTCTTTACCATTTACGAAACAGCGCATGGGATTAGTCTGGAAACGACCAGCTATTTGTGGGCATTTGGTGTTATCTGTGAGATCGTACTGTTTTATTTTCAAGCGCCTTTATTGAAACGCTTTAGCCTTTTATCGCTTGTCAAACTCTGTGTTTTAGCAACGGCGCTTCGCTGGTTCTTGCTCTTTTTAGTCCCTTCATCGCTGTGGGTCTCCTACGCCTCGCAATCGCTGCACGCGTTTAGCTTTGCACTGCATCACACGGCAGCACTTAGCCTTCTTTACACCTTTTATACGCATAAAAAGCTCGCGGCGCAATTTTACTATGGCTTTTCATTTGGACTAGGAGGTTTTGTAGGCGCCCTGCTTGCAGGGTATTTTTACGGAGAGTATCTTTACCTGTATGCCAGTTTTGTGGCACTGCTCTCTTTGGGAAGTTTGATGCTTTTCAAGGAGAGAGCGTAAAGTTTTTAATGTAAATCGTCTCGATCTCATACCCAAATGTACTCTCCAACATCTCGATCAACTCCTCTTTAAGGCGATCTTTACCACTTAGCGTTTCAAGTCCATTGGCATCCATCGAGTTAAGGTACTGTAGCACGGCATTGCGTACATTTTCCATATTGGATTGAAGGGCTTTTTTCGTGGCACCATTTTTCAAAACCAAGGCGATATCGGCTTTTAAAATCTTATATTTTTTCGCTTTAATGTTGATAAAAATCGTGTCAAGACTCAACTCTTGGGCATTGGTGCTTAACGTTGTTGTCTTCTTTTCAATAGGAGAAGTATCATACGAGGATTGATTGTTATCTTTGAGCATATAATGAATGCTAACAAAACCAATAATGATTAATAATGTGATAAAACCTAAAGAGATTTTGAGTAGTCTTTCATTAAACATTTAGTGTTTACTCCACAATTTTTCATTGAGTTTGAATTCTGTAACAATGCCCGTGATCATTACTAAGAGTTCAAAATACTCTTTTATGCCGTTAAATTCCAACACGGAACGAGTTAATATCGGCTCAAAGAGCGGTTTAGTGTAATACAGCGCCAAATACATCTTTGAATCCACAAAAGAGAGGTAAAGTGGTTTTTGTATTTTTTGGTGAAACTGCACAATTTTTTCCATCAACGCATGCGATAAGATATAACGACTCTCTATCTGGTCACTTCCATACACGACAAACACTTTCTCAAATTCTACGTGATCGAGTTTGATAAGCGCGCCTCTTTGCTGAGACACCCCTTGCATCCACGATCCAAGAACGCCAAAATTTCGCTCGGCAACATCGGGCAAAACAACCGTTTTAGCGTGAAATGATTTATTAAATTCCGCAACAAAAAAAAGCCCTTGAAAGAGGGTATCCCACGATTCTTTGTCATCGTTATCGCGCACTTTTTTCTTTACATGTAAATCGCAAAAATGCACATCAACTCCGTCAATCGCTCCGCTCACCAAATCACTGCCAACAAATTGATCGTACGATTCGACAAAAAGCTCACTTTGTTTGAATGCGTGCTCAGGGATGCAACTCATTTTAGAATAAAGAAGCGAAGGGTCTATAAAATGGATCATTTTTTCAATCACAATATCTTTAAACAAAGTGCCATATCCTGCACTTTCATGACGGTAAATCACCATAAAAATCAAAAATCCGCTCATAAAACTGATTAAAAAAGCATGCAGTGGAATCAATAACTCTGTGCGTGTTAAGAAAAAAAAGAGAAGTATTGCCGTACAAATAAGAGCGAATGCTGCCTTTTTAAGCGTTGCTATAATGCCCAAGCGCTTCTCTTCTAACGCCTTAAGTAAAGGGTACATCGACTCATAATAATAATCTAGCATCGAAGAAAGACGTGGTTTCAAGGCTTACCTATTTTTGAAAAAGGTTTTTCACATTGGTGTTTTGGCGCTCCGATGAAGGAATGCTAAAAAGCTCTTTACGCTCCAAGTGCATAAAGCCTGCCATAACATTGGTCGGAAACATCTCAATCGCATTGTTATAATCGTTCACACTTTGATTGTACGCACGTCTTGCCGCTGATATCTGCTCTTCGAGTTCATTCAAGGTGCCTTGAAGGTGCAGAAAGTTTTCATTGGCTTTGAGCACAGGATAGTTTTCCACCGAAACCATTAGATTGCCTAGCATCGAAGAGAGCTGTTTATCTAACGCTATCCTTTCGCTGTTTTTAAGATCTCCTAAAAGAGCTTTGGTACGAAGTTCGGTGATTTTCTCAAGCGTGATGCTCTCGTGCGCCATGTACTCTTTAACACTGGCGATAAGATTGGGAAGAAGGTCATAACGTTTTTTAAGAACGGCATCCAGTCCGGCAAAAATCGTATCGACTTGGTTTTTTTTGGAGATGAGCGTGTTGTACATAAACACAATAATAAGAAGAAAAANACCTGCGACAATCAAAAATGTTTCCATCGTAAACCTCCTGTATTGCTCAGACATTAGACTTTTTGCAAAAGTAAGTTTGCAAAAAGTAAAAGCACCAAGGGTGCGTGGGTCTTCCGCCGAGGAAAACCCAGTGTTAACGTAGTTTTCAGAGCTTTGCTTTGAAAACGTGTAAAGATATCTATTAAATAAGTTTTGCCACTAAAAATAGTGGCAAAATCTTTACATGTAAAACTTCTTAGCGACTCATACGTTTGCGTTGGTTTGGATCAAGGTATTTTTTACGAATACGAATGTTGATAGGGGTTACTTCCACCAATTCATCATTTTCGATCCACTCAAGGGCTAACTCTAGGTTCATTTTACGAGGTGGAACAAGTTTAATCGCTTCATCCGCGCCACTACTTCTGACGTTACTTTGTGGCTTACCTTTGATTGGGTTGACATCTAAATCGTTTGGACGAGAATGCTCACCAATAATCATACCAGCATATACTTTGTATTGAACATCCACGAAAAGTGTACCACGCTCTTGTAAACTGAAGAGTGAGTAGCCCATTGCTGTTCCATTTTCCATAGAGATAAGCGCGCCATTTTTACGGTGTTCTACTTCGCCACTGAGTGGTCTAAAATCTAAGAATGAGTGGTTCATAACACCCTCACCTTTTGTATCAGTCAAGAATTGTCCACGAAAACCAATCAAACCACGTGCAGGAATTTCAAACTCAATTCTGGTCTGTCCATCACCGGTTGGGTTCATCGCTTTCATTTCCGCTTTTTTACGACCGAGTTTTTCGATAACAGCACCCGTAAATTCATCTGGAACGTCAATGACTAAATGCTCATACGGCTCCATTTTAACGCCATTTTCTTCTTTAATAATAACCTCAGGACGACCCAGTGAAAACTCAAAACCTTCACGTCTCATGTTCTCAGCCAAAATCGTAATTTGAAGCTCGCCACGACCAGAGACTTTAAATTTACCTTCGCCTGCATTTTCATAACGCATTGCGATGTTCGTTTTCATCTCAGATTCTAAACGCTCAGCGATTTTGTTTGAGGTGACGTATTTGCCATCAAGTCCTGCAAACGGAGAGTCATTAACACCAAACACAACGGAAAGCGTTGGCTCTTCAATGTGCAATGGATCAAGTGGCATTGGATTGCTTGGATCAACAATGCTATCGCCCACATCCAGTGTCTCAAAACCAGCGATAGCAACAATGTCACCACTCTCAGCTTCTGTGATATCAATACGATCCAATCCATGAAATCCGATCAGTTTAGAGATACGTCCACGAATCTGCTCGCCATCTGCTTTAGCTAGCATCACGTTCTCGTTTTTCTTAATCGTTCCGTTGAAGATACGCGCAATACCGATTTTCCCAACGTAGTTGTCATAATCAAGCGTAAACACTTGAAGTTGAAGAGGATTTTCTGGCTTTCCAGTAGGAGCAGGAACATGCTTAAGAATCGTCTCAAAGAGAGGCTCAAGATTTTTACTTTCGTCGCTCATGTTGTATTTAGCAAAACCATCGCGTGCAGCTGCGTAAATGATAGGAAATTCAAGTTGATCTTCGTTTGCACCAAGTGCCACTAAAAGGTCAAATACCTCATCCACAACACGATCAGGATCTGCCGCAGGTTTGTCGATTTTGTTGACAACAACAATCGGACACAGACCAAGGCTAAGGGCTTTTTTAACAACGAATTTGGTTTGAGGCATAACGCCTTCTTGTGCATCAACTAAAAGTAAAACACCATCAACCATTTTCAAAACACGCTCAACCTCACCGCCAAAGTCAGCATGGCCTGGAGTGTCGATAATGTTAATTTTAGTCTCTTTATAGCGAATAGCTGTATTTTTAGAAAGGATGGTGATACCACGCTCTTTTTCTAGATCGTTGCTATCCATTGCTCTTTCTTCTACTTTTTGGTGTGCTGTGTACGTTCCTGATTGTTTTAACAGCTCATCAACTAAGGTCGTTTTTCCGTGGTCAACGTGCGCGATCACGGCAATATTTCTAAACTCTTGCAAAAAATTCTCCTCGTAAACTTTGACTTTTACATCTTATAAAACGTACGTGATTGGTGTAGTTTGATGAAGTAAATATGCTTCATTATACCACATTCTTACTAAAATTAAAATATCCTTACATGTAAAGCAATTTGGGTCGTAACTTTTTAAAACTGGAATGAGTATTGCTTGTTAAAAGTGTGAAATTATCTCTAAAATAAATTGTAAGGCAATGATGATGCAAAATCTTCTCTCTTTTGTGCAGACCGCAAGCGCGCTACCCGTAGCTTCTGTATCGACAGAAGCGATGAAAAGTGAGAGCAGTGATGGCTCGTTTTCAGAGAGTTTTTTCTCAATGATTCTTGGACAATACGCCGAGGAAGAAGAGCAAACGTCGCTTAGCGAAACAGCACTTCCTGTAACAACACTAGAAGATGATACGCTTGAACTTCTCAGTAGCGAAGGCGAAGCAAAAAGCATTGATGAGCACTTATTGGAAGATCTCTTAAGTGTGGTAAATACCCTCAAAGAAGACCCAACAGCGACCGTTTTTCCAACACTTAATGCCTCTTCAACCTTAGAAAAATTAGTCGCTAGTGAGACTACACGCCAAGAGTTTGCAAGCGCTACAAGCGTAAGTGATCTGTTAGCATTATCCCAAAAATACAACCTTGGATTGGAAAAACTTACCATCTCAACCGAAAGCACTCAAAGCCTCCAAGCCAAGTTTCCAACATTGGCTGAGAATAACTTTTTTGATGATTTACAAACAGCCCTTTCGACCGCACAAAGTACGACTCAAAGTGATGTAAGTCTTGCTACAACAGCTTCGAGTGTTATGAGCTTGCTCGATAAACAATCTACTCAAACGCAAACATCATCAACCTCGACACCTTCAATGTTGAGTGAGCTTATCTCCAAAGAGAGTTTAAGCACCCAAACCGATAGTGCCACAGAATCGCTCGAAGTAAACGAAAAGCAACAAATCGTGCAAGCAATTCAAGAAGAGACAACCCAAACTTCTACTAAACCTTTGGATACACTCCTTCAAAAGGTAACCAATGCTAACGAAACTAAAAAAACACTCACAATAGAAAATGCCAGCTTAACTGATGATGATACATCCGTAGATACATCCACAACACGCATCAATGAAGTGGTAACAGACAGTGTAAGCACAGAAGACGAGAGCATTGATAGCGTGCTCACAACCATTAAAACGGATAAAACTTCTGATGAAGCGGCGGAAGAGGAGATTGTGCTCAGCCAAAAAATTGTAAGCAATGAAGAGAGTGATACAACATCAACTTTGACAGAAGATTCACAATCCATATTGGATATTAAAAATGACCTTAAAACAACACTCAGACAAGAAATAACATCTAAAACAGCTACCGCAAAAGAGAGTCTTAGTCAATTTGCAAGCGATCTTCAAGAGAAGATTGATGCTTACAAACCACCTATTATGAAGGTTGAACTCTCCTTAAGCCCTCAAAGTTTAGGCGATGTTGATGTCACACTTTTAACCAGAGGTAACAATTTACATGTAACGATTTCATCCAACACCAGTACAATGTCACTCTTTACGCAAAACCAAAATGATGTTAAAAGCGCCCTAATCAATATGGGCTTTACCAATTTAGAGATGAACTTTAGCGATCAAAGTAACAAAGAACAAGCACAACAAAATCAAAAAAACAGTAGTGGAGATTCAGATGAATTTACCACTGAATCAAGCGAAGAGGAGACAACTCTCTTAGAGATTGTCATTCCTCAATACGTTTAACATAAAAAAAAGGATCTATTATGTCAACCACAACAACGGGATACGAAAGCCTTCTTGGAACCACATCGTCAAGCACTACAACAAGCACCACAACATCGACTTCGTCCTCTTCTTTGAGCAACGATGACTTTTTAACCTTACTTGTCACTGAGATGCAATACCAAGATCCAACTGACCCTATGGATACAGAGACTATTTTAACGCAAACTTCACAATTAGCATCGATTGAAGCAGCTGAAAATACAGCCACTGCCTTGGATGAACTTTCATCACAGCTCCAATCCTCCACCACTTTTAATGCAGTTTCAACCATTGGCAAAATGGCAAATTTGGGTTCTAACTATTTTGAATATAGTGGTAGTGATGAAGCAACAGTCGAAGTTTATTTTCCAAATGAAATTGCCGATGGAACACTCACCATTGCTGATTCTGATGGTAACGTTATTCGTACCATTGACTTAGGCGATACAGCTGCGGGAGAGAGTGGTGTTGTAGCCATTACATGGGATGGATTAGATAATGATGGCAATCAAGTAGAGAGCGGTGATTACAGTGTTAGCGCAGTCTATACAGATCCTGATGGTAATTCAGATACAACCGTTTTAGGCGTCTATCCTATTGAATCTGTCTACTACAACGATGGTGTGGTCCAGTTAAAACTCGGCTCTAATTACTACGATATTAGTGCCGTCGTTGAAATTTATGAATTAACTGAATCGTAAAAAGGATCTGTTATGACGAGCTCTTTGTATAATAGTATTTCAGGCATTGTCAACAGTCAATTTTCAATAGATGTTGTTGCCAACGATATTTCCAATGTCAATACAACTGGCTATAAAAGCAGTACCGCTGAAATTTCATCTCTTTTTTCCAGTGTTCTCTCAAGCACAACCTCTTCTACCAATGATGTTGGGACTGGAGCATCCAGTCAAACCACGGCACTCAATATGACCCAAGGTTCGCTGGAAACAACCGATAACACGTTTGATTTAGCACTTGAAGATGAGGGATGGTTTGGTGTTTTGGGTGCAGATGGAGAGACATATTACACACGAGCAGGAAGTTTTTCACTTGATGCCAACAGTAATCTCGTCGATGCAGATGGGAATTATCTTTTAGTTACTCTGGGCAATAATATTACGGCAACAACACTTGATGAAGAGACATTGGAAGGATTTGGTACGGTTGATACAACACTTCAAGCCTACTCCATTACGCAATTGGATGATGTGGCACTTGGATCGGTTGATGCGCAAACGTCTGTTACATTGCCTACAATTCTTTACTATCCAGCTGTTGCAACCACGGAAGCTTCTTACGCAGCCAATCTTGACCCTACGGTGACTGTTGATACGGTAAGTCTTGATTTAGATGCTGCTGACTACCCTGCAACGGTAACAGCCTCTTCTTCAAATACTATTACACTCAGTGGTACCGTTTCAAATACAACCGCTGCACTCGATCCACAAGAGGGCGATACAATTATTATTACATTAACCGATGCCGATGGATTAACTCAAACGATCAATACCACATTAGATGAAAACTTAGAGTGGAGTCTTTCAGATTATGATGTCAGTGGGCTCAATACAACCAGCGACTTGACGGTCTCATCTGTTGTACTTCAAACATCCCAAGAAGTTGCCAATGAAGAACACTTTACAATGACAATTATTGGATCCGATGGAGATCAAGATATTTTAGATATGACCTTTACCAAAGTGGTTCCTCAAGGTGAAGAGGGAACTACATGGAATGCCGTTGTCAATATTTACAGCTATTACGAAGATTATGATAGCACCAAAACATATGATACCTCTCTTTATTATGTTAATGAATCAACCAATAAAGTCTATGAAATTGTCGATACTCAAACAGGTGTTTTAACCTTTAACAGTGATGGATCTCTTGCGAGTAATACCATTCCAACACTTAATAACGGAGGCACTGCCTTAACACTTGATTTAGGAACCATTGACAGTTTTGATGGCATGATTTCCAGTACCAGTATTGATAAAACAAACATTGCTGATTACAATGGTTCTTTGGAGGGATATTTAACCGGTTATAGCGTCGATGAAAGCGGCAATATCATTGCTAGCTTTAGCAACGGCGAGAGCTCAGCTATCGCCAAAATTGCCGTTTATCATTTTCAAAATGATCAAGGTTTAACCCAAGTCTCTTCTACACTCTTTTCGGAATCAGCAAACAGTGGTGAAGCCTTTTTTTATACCGATGCGAATGGAAATGCTGTATCAGGAACAACTATTGATAGTAATACCTTAGAAACAAGTAACGTTGATTTAGCAACGGCACTTACTGAGCTTATTATTATTCAAAAAGCGTTCGGCGCAAGTGCTAAAGGCATTACAACCAGTGATGAGATGCTCCAGAATGCAATCAATATGAAGCAATAGTATTGCAAAAGTAACAAAAAATAAAATGGAATAAAAATTGCTTTTAAAAACACAAATACTCCCCAAGAAAAGATTAAAGGATACGCTATGATGAGAGCACTCTGGGCCGGCGTTACCGGATTACAAGCACATCCAAATCGCTATGGATACTGAAGCAAATAACATTGCCAATGTTAATACCACCGGTTACAAATACAGCCGTGCAAATTTTGCAACCCTTCTAAGCCAAACAACTTCTATTGCAACCGCACCAACAGGCACACTGGGTGGACAAAACTCAACCCAAATTGGTCTTGGAACAACCGTGAGTACCGTTACAAAAATCTTTTCACAAGGTTCCATTGAAACTACCGATAAAGACACCGATCTTGCTATTAGCGGTTCTGGATTTTTCGTTGTTTCACCTGATGCTGGAACCACATACAAATATACCCGTGATGGTGATTTTGAGTTTGACGCCGATGGTAACTTTGTGGATAGCAATGGCTACATTGTTCAAGGATGGTTACAAGATGAAGATACAGGTACAATTGATACCACTTCACCGATTACAAACATTACCATTGCTCCAGGACTAACCACACCTGCAAGTGCTACAACCAAAGTAACCGTTAAAGCAAATCTTGATTCAGGTACGAGCGTTGGAACCAATAAAACATCTATCTATTCACTTGATTCTAACAGTGGTTGGGTTGATACCGATGGCGATGGTATCAAAGACACAGCAGAAGAGCATGATGAAGATGATTCAGGTTCTAATTTGTTTACAACTGATGATGAGCTCACTGAAAGAGGAATTGATTTTGGTGTTTTATTTGATTCTGATGGCGAGGCTATTAGTCTTAATGAGGGACAAGGTGCGTGGATTAGTTATGCCGATGCTGAGACAAGTTTCACCATTAGTGATTATACTGCTGTCAATTTAGATATTACTATCAATGGAACGACCATTACCAACAGTGGTCCTGTAGATTATACCGATGCGGATGATGCCGCAACACAACTTGCCAGCTTAATCAATGCACAAACGGCTTCTACAGGTGTAACCGCAACCGTAACGAGCGGTAATAAAATCGTTTTAAGCAATGACAACTCAACGGGAACAACTTCTACAACCAAAAATATTAAAATTGTTGCTAGTACTGCTGATACCACTGAAATCGATACCACATCGGTTATTACAGCGTATCAATATGCGTACACAGCATCAGGAGCAGCATCATCTACGGATTATGATGATTCTGAAACACGATACTTTACAACCACCGAAGATTTAAGAGCTGCGATGCAGACAGATGCTAGAACCAACGTTGACTATACAGGTGATGGTGCTTCTGACATTAATGATAGTGTAAGTATTATCGTCAATGATTCGGGTCAGTTTGAAATTTCCAATACCACAGGCGATGCTTTCAATGCAGATGATGGAGATTTTATTGAGGATGATACCATTGATGAAACATCACTTGATACAATATTGACCGATCACTCAATGACACTGGCTGTAGGCTCTGTACTAGGCGTTGATATTGTCTTATCTGCGGATACCGTTATTGGTGGAACCACGTACCTTGCAGGTTCTACTGTTACAGCAGCTACTATTAATGCTGCTTTAACTTCTGAGACCGTTACTCTTCCTCTAGGATCAACCACATCAGGTACGGGAACAAGTGCGATTGAAGCTGGAACCAATCTTAAATCTGCCGATGAGACAAGTGAAGATTATGATCTTTATCTAACTGTTACCGGCTTAACAGGTACAAATATCTCCCAAAACGATAGCTTTATCTCTGTGATGGATGCTATTCAAGGAACGCTCACAGCAGGAACAACCACACGAACCACTGAAAATATCTATGCTGCATCTTTAACAACCACTACTGAAATCTATGACTCTTTAGGTTCAAAACATACCCTTACCATCCAATACACCAAAACAGGCACAAGTAGTTCTGGTGGTACGGAATGGTCAATGATTATCTCAGTACCAGAACCCGGTGAACTTAACAGTGGCGTTGAACCTGAAAATATTGTCACAGGTACCATTAGTTTCAATTCCGATGGTTCACTCTCTACCTATACACCAAGAAACCTTACCTATACTGCCAACAACGGCTCAACCTCTAATCAAAGTATTTCACTTGATTTTGGTTCACTCGGTCAATTTGATGGTATCACCAGTTTTGATAAAGATTCTTCTACAGGAGATATTGAGCAAAATGGTTATGCAGGTGGAGATTTAACGGGTATTAGTATTGACGAAACAGGAACCATCATCGGTAGCTTTAGTAATGGTTATAGCTTCTCACTTGCACAAGTGGCGATGGCAACTTTTACCAATGAAACGGGTTTAGAGAGCGATGGCGGTAACTGTTATATATCAACCACCAACTCAGGTACAGCAATCGTTGGACAAGCCAGTACAGGTAGTAAAGGCTCTATCCAATCTAGTGCTTTAGAGATGAGTAACGT
>WSSedL1CaDRAFT_10001787_pt1 | contig 11914 bp, 10 predicted proteins | sample WetSurSL1Cattail_FD_9464 | JGI IMG/M metagenome (IMG submission 9464)
CCGCCCCCCCGCCGCAAGAATGCTTTGAGAACTGTCGGCAGTCATATGAAAGTTAACTGACAATGACTGTAAGAACCAGATGATTACGGTAGCGATAAATACCGTCGTTCCTGCCTTTTGTAAAAAGTCCTTCATTCGGCGTCCCACATGAATCCATACGCTATTCATAGTCGGCAGCCGATAATCCGGCAGTTCCATGACAAACGGGGCAGGCTCACCTTTGAGCACGCTGTTTTTAAACAGCAGCGCGGATAATATTCCCATGATGATGCCCAGCGAATAGAGCAGGAACATTACAAGTGGACGCGCACCGACAAAAAACGCCGCGATGAATAAAGAGTAAACTGGCGTTTTGGCACTGCACGACATAAACGGAGTAATCAGAACCGTTAGCCGTTTGTCCTTTTCACTTTCCAGGATACGCGTTCCCATGACGGCGGGCACGGTGCAGCCGAATCCCATCAGCAGCGGTACGAACGCCCTGCCGGAAAGGCCGATTTTTCTCATCGGGGCATCCATAATAAATGCCGCGCGCGCCATATATCCGCTGTCTTCCAAAAGCGAAAGCAGGAGGAACAAAAGCAGAATTTGGGGCAAAAATTTCAATACGGCACCCACTCCCGCAATGATGCCGTCAACAACGAGGCTGTGCACCCAAACCGATGCGCCCGCCCCGCTCAGCGCGGCATTCACCATCGGGGAAAAGTGTCCGGAGATCAGATATTCCACACCGTAAACCAACCCGGAGCCGACTGAGCCGAAGGTCAGCCAAAAAATCAGCATAATGGTGAGAAAAAAAACAGGAATCGCAAAAATACGGTTGGTAGCAACCGCATCAATCCGCTCGGTTATGCTTTTTGATGTCACAGCATGTTTATTCATTGCTTTGCGTGTAAGATTGCCGATATAGCGGAATCTTGCGTCGGCGAGCTCCATTTCCGGGTCACGGCTGGTACGGTCCGGCTTTGTAATGTGATGATACACAGCGGGTTTTTGAGTTGCTTCCACGGCGGCCTTCAGCAGTGCATCCAGTCCATCCTTTTTTGAAGCTGAAATTGGAACGACTTGCATCCCCAGCAAAACAGACAGCAGGCTGCAATTAATATGATCTCCCTTTCGCTCTACGACATCCATCATATTCAGCGCAATGACCATGGGAATGTTCAGTTCCATCAATTGAGTTGTCAAATACAGATTCCGGTCAAGGTTGGAAGCATCGACAATATTGATGATTAAGTCCGGTTTTTCGCGGAGAAGATAATTTCCCGCCAGCGCCTCCTCCGGTGAATACGGTTCAAGCGAATAAACTCCCGGAAGATCAATGAGATCAATGGTATGATTCAGGTACTGCATGCGTCCGCTTTTTTTCTCCACCGTTACCCCGGGCCAGTTGCCAACATAGGCGCTGGAACCGGTAAGGGCGTTGAAAAGCGTCGTTTTTCCGCAGTTTGGATTCCCGGCGAGTGCAAAAGTAAGCTGTTTGGATTTTTCTTTATTACTCATACTGATTCCTTAATTAAAAAATAGCCTGACGGCCAGCGCTGAAATGATGCAGGCAGTCAGTTCAGCCGTGAGAGCCGCAGGAATTGTGTGGCGCGTTTTTTTGACATTGACCGAGCCAAAATAAACCGCGATTGCGTAAAATGTCGTTTCAGTGGAGCCGGACATGACCGAGGCAACGCGCCCGGCAAAACTTTCCGTGCCGTTATTTTGAAAAATCTGTGCCAATATCGCAGTTGCACCGCTTCCGGAAACCGGTTTAATCAGCGCAAGCGGCATTACTTCCGGAGGCAAGCCCAAGAACCGCGCAGCCGGAGCCAAAAACGAAGAGAGCATGTCTAATGCGCCCGAAGCATTCAGCATGGATACCGCCATCATCAGCCCGACCAACGAAGGCAAGATGGAAATAGATGAGGAAAAACCCTCTTTTGCTCCCGCGACGAAGGTATCGAAAATTGGCACATGCCGTATAAGGCCGAACAGAACGATGACAACTATGGTGACGGGAATCGCATAGACGCCAAGCTTATCCACTTTTTGTTCCCTCCAGCAGTTTTGCCACAACAATCCCGGCGAAAAGTGCGCAAACCGAGGTCAGCCACACAGCTGGCAGGATGTCAAACGGAGCAGCTGAACCGTATTTTGCCCTCAGGGTACCCATAAAAGTCGGAATAAGTTGGATTGACGCACAATTAATCACCACAAACATTACCATGGAATTATCTGCGGTTTGCGTGGGATTGAGTTTTTTCAGTTCTTTCATCGCCGCAATCCCCATCGGAGTAGCGGCGTTGCCCAGACCGAGCAGGTTTGCGGTAATATTCATGCAGATGGCTTTCGCTGCGGGACTTCCTTTTTTAAAGGCGGGGAACAACCGCCGCATCACAGGATCCAGCAGCTTGGAAAGAATCAGCGTAATGCCGCCCGAATCAGCGATTTTCATTAGCCCTGTCCATGCACACATCATGCCCAGCATGGCAAATACAAGCTCGACGGCACTGGATGCACCACTCATTACGGCGGCCGAAAGCTGGGGCATGCGTCCGGTTACCATGGCACAAAATACACTTAGAAGCACCAGACCCGCCCAAATGTAATTCAGCAGTATGCTCACCCTTTTCATAGTCATTTTCGTATAATGTCTATGCAATTTCTCACTTGAATAGTACAAATTCCGTCGCAATGTACATATACAATTAATTGACATAATTGGAAAAATATACTATAATATATTAGTAATGTGACACAAAATGATTTATTCTAAACGAAAGGTGATGAATGGAATGAAATCTACCGGAATAGTAAGAAAAGTTGACGAATTAGGACGTATCGTGTTACCTAAAGAATTGAGAATGACTCTTAACATAAAAGAGAAAGACCCTCTTGAAATTTTTGTTGATGAGGATGGCAGAATTGTACTCAAGAAGTATGAGCCTGCCTGCATTTTTTGTAACAGTATGAATGAGATCGCAATATTCAAAGGTCACAGCATTTGCAAAGAATGTATGAAAAAAGTAGCAGCCAGACTGGAAGAATAACTCAGTTCACCAAGCAGCGCCGCCCTGAAACTCAGGACGGCGCTGCTTTTTTTCGTTTATTACTGATTTTCATTTGAGCCGTTGCTCGATTTCAAAGAAATCACTCCACGGGTCGTTACCGCCAATTCTCACGAGCGCATCCTCCATCTTGACGCCGTCGGGAACGACTGTGTCAAGTTCTTTCCATGTAATCGGCATAGAAACGGGAGCTCCTTTCCTCGCTCTTATGGAATAGGGAGCAATGCTTGTGGCACCTCTGCCGTTTCGAATCCAATCAATGAAGATCTTGTTTTTTCGCTTCTCTTTTCGGACATTGCTAGTGTAGCGGTCAGGCCACTTCTGACTCATAACTTCGGCAGTATTTCTGGCAAAATCGTGAAAGGTATCCCAATCCACGGATGGTTTGAAAGGCACGACCACATGGTATCCTTTGCCCCCGCTGGTCTTGAGATAGGAGGTAAGAGAAAGCTGGTCAAGAATACTTTTTACATCTTTTACACCCTGGCGCACCTGCTCCAGATTCATTCCCTCATCCGGGTCGAGGTCAAACACCATGATATCCGGTTTTTCCAGCTCATCTATACGGCTCCCCCAAGTGTGAAACTCAATTGTGCCCATCTGTGCTTCAAATAAAAGCCCGGCCGCATTCTCTATATAGAAATAATCTTCCTTTTCTCCGCTGTTCGTCATGACCGGGATGGTAACGATTCCTTTGTTATCCGTACCCGGGTGCTTTCTAAAGAAACAAGACGCGCAGATTCCCTTAGGGCAGCGTACAATACTAAGAATTCTGCAGCCTACATACGGCATCATTCGTTCTGATACTTTTACATAATACCGGACCACATCCGCTTTTGTGATTATAGGATCTTCAAATATCACTTTGTCTGGGCTTGTAATCGTGATACCTTCGATCATGATGTGATCGCCGTTTGCTCCCATTGATTTCTCCAATTCTACAGCAGGTGGCTGTTTCTCATTCGGTTTATCATCCGGCTGTGTCCCATTTACATCTTCCCTTTTAATATCCTTTGGTTCCTTATCCACCCGCAGGCCTTTAAAGCTTGCCTGCCGCAACAGATTTTCTTCAGTCCACTGCGCAAACTTGATTTCCGCAACCAGTTGAGGTTCAAGCCAAGTGATTTTTTCATTCGACCGTTCCTCCGGCGCCTGCTTAAAAGGAGGTGTTTCCCTCTTTAACTTTTCAAATTCTTTTTCAAGCTCTTTCGCGCTTCGAACGCTTAAACCCGTTCCGGCACGTCCGGCATAAACCAGTTCATCCTCTTTGTAGACACCAAGGAGAAGCGAGCTTACCCCACTTGTTTTTTTGTCGGACAGTGTATATCCCCCAATGACAAATTCCTGCCTTTTATCGCATTTCAGCTTAATCCAATCGCCGTTTCTTGTTCCGCTGTATACAGAGCCGGATTTTTTACCTACGATACCTTCCAGATTTGCCTGACAGGCCGCGGCGAAACTTTCCTTTCCGTTTCCCTTGACATGCTGGCTAAAGTGGAGATTTTTCGGTGAATCCTTCGTAAGAGTTTCAAGCGTTTCTTTTCTTTCAGTCAGGCTGCGTCCCCTTAAGTCCGCCCCATCCAAAGCCAGAAGATCAAAGATGATATAGGTAAGGTTTTTTCCCTTTGAATCTCTCATGTAGTTTTGCAGTGCCTGAAAATCCGTTCTGCCTTCCGAATCCGTTACTACCATTTCACCGTCCAGCACCATTGCCCTCCCGGCAGCCAAATTGATAAGAGAATTAGCAACTTCCTGAAACCGGCCTGTATAATCGTTCCCGTTGCGGGTTTGCAGCCTGGCACCGTTTCCTTCAAGAAACGTTAAAATCCGGTATCCATCGTACTTCACCTCGTAGAGCCAGCCCTCGCCCTCTGGAACTGTGCCGACAAGCTTGGCGAGCTGCACATCGGCCTCTTCAAAAGGGTTATGTGTTATTTTTTCGCTTTCCCCTTTTTCAATTTCCTCCATGGTGCGTCCGGTTCTGACGCTTGTGGTGAACTCGGAAATCCCATTGTCAGTCTTGCTGTAATCATCTTTCTCTTTGAGCAGAAGCCAGTTGTCCTGCGCTTCCTCCGCTTTCGGTTTCATTCTGATCAAAGCCCATTTGCCCTTAAGTCTTCTTCCTTTTAGGATAAACTTAAGCGAACCCGCACGGAGTCCTTCATTCACATCCGTCTGAGGTTCCCATGTGCCTTCATCCCAGAGCATGACGACTCCTCCGCCATATTCGCCCTTGGGAATAGACCCTTCAAAGTTTCTGTATTCCAGCGGATGATCTTCCACTTGTACGGCAAGCCTTTTATCACGGGTGTTATAGGAAGGTCCCTTGGGCACCGCCCAGCTTAAAAGAGTGCCGTCCCATTCGAGACGGAAATCGAAATGGTCTCTGCGCGCAATATGGTGCTGGACAACAAACTTCAACTGCTCTTCGGGTTTTCCAATTTCACCTTCGGGTTCCCCGGTTCTTTCAAAATTTCTTTTTCGGTTGTAATCTTCCAATTTTATACTCATTCATATACCTTACCCTTTTGACATACTGCGACTGTATTTCTAGGTATTATCCACCGATTTTGCAGGATTTATCCATATGTCTGATATACTCCGCATCTCATTTGTATTTTTCAGCATTTTGGTTAAACTAGTGATGGAGGTGCGATTATGCCAGTTTCACATCATTCAGTGATTTCATTTGGACTCGTAGCAATCCCTGTGTCGATGTACACAGCTACTCAGGATAATGATATCCATTTTAATCAGCTGCACAAAGAAGATCAGAGCCGTGTACGGTATAAAAAGTCCTGCGCTCATTGCGGAAAGGAACTAAAAGCCGAGGACATTATCAAAGGCTATGAGTATGATAAAGATCAGTATGTCGTTGTATCTGATGAAGAAATAGAGAAAATTAAGACCGAAAAGGAAAAATCCATCCAGATCATGCACTTTGCACAATTAAATCAGATATCGCCGGTTTACTATGATAAGACATATCAGGCTGTCCCTGATAAAGGCGGCGAAAAGGCGTTTGAACTCCTAAGATCTGCTTTGATGAAAGAGCAGAAGGTCGCGATCGGCAAAACTATTATGGGAACAAAGGATACGCTGATGGCAATTATCCCGCGCGAAAACGGCGTTCTGATTTCGACCATGTTTTATCAGGATGATATCAAAGATCTGCAAAAATCTTATGACATTCCGGAACCGAATGAACAGGAGCTGAAAATGGCTCAGGTGCTGATCAGCTCAATGGATACGCCTTTTGATCCGTCTCAATATAAGGATGAATATCAGGACAGACTCAAAGAGCTCATTGAAACAAAAATAGCCGGAAAGGACGTCGTCGCCGCCAATCCCGAAGAACCTGCCGGAAAAGTGATTAATCTTATGGATGCCCTGAAAGCCAGCATTGAAAAACAGAATGCAGGTAAAGAGAATAAGCCCGCAGAAAAAAAGACAAATAAAAAGAAAGGTGCATAACAGCGCCTTTCTTTTTAGCTGAAAATAGCAGTCCTTCAAGGCTGTTGATAGAAGATTCTATTTTTCGCTTGCTATGAGCGAAAAAAAGCGCTACTATTAATATAATACGCGAAGTAAATCGGAGATGAGAAAAGTACAAAATAGTAATCTTTCAAACCGGAGGTATCCCCCGGCTTTCTATGAAAGGAATGGTCACGTTAATGGCATTAACCGATGAAGAAAAGCAATACTTTAAGGATTGTGCCGCAGAACTGCTAAAATCCAGTGATGTTCAAATGATGAGTACGTTTATACAGCACGCCAATGTTTCATGCCTTGAGCACAGTATTTCCGTTGCATATTACAGCTACCTGGTCTGTCAAAAATTCAATCTTCATGTTGATTACCGGAGCATTATCCGCGGTGCGCTGCTGCACGACTTTTTTCTTTATGACTGGCATTTAAAGAGCGACCGGAAAGGGCTGCACGGCTTTACACATCCGAAAACCGCACTTGAAAACGCAGAAGAACATTTTTCGCTGAACGATATGGAAAAAGATATCATTGTAAAACATATGTGGCCGCTTACCATCACGCCGCCGAAATACAAAGAAGCGCTGATTGTATGCCTCTCCGATAAATTCTGCTCCACAATCGAAACACTCCATCTCTACCCCACTTTTATATCACGGTAAACACCAAAGGGCTTTGCAAAATGAATTTTAATTCATTTTGCAAAGCCCTTTTTTCCTATGTAACCACCCGCTTATTTACAGATGCTCAGCGGTGCGGTTTCCCCCTCCAGATAAGTTTGATAAGCTTTCCCGTAATAGTTGATTTTACAGTCTATCTTTGTCAAATATTTTTGCAGCGCGGTGATTTGCGCCAATACATTTTTTCGATGTTCTACAAACATCTGCTGCCGTTGAAGCAGAGTCTGGTCGCCCTCAACCGTCAGGTCAATAATTTCCTTGATTTGTTTAATTGGCATACCGGTATTTTTCAAACAGTTAATCAAAGCAAGCCACTCCAGATCTTGGTCTGAAAACTCGCGATACCCGCTTTGACCCCGCTCCACAAAAGGAAGCAGCCCCTCCTTGTCATAGTATCGAAGCGTGTAGCATGATAAATTGGACTTTTGGGCTGCCTGTGAAATCGAATATCCCATACTGAATTCTCCTTTTAATCTCTAGAATTATTTATAACAGATCAGTATTACATTATAGCAATTTTATTTAATAAGCTGTACTTTTTTCTTCTGTCTCCCCGTCTACGGCGGGGGAGACAGGTAATAAATTTATCCTCTTTATTAGTTTAATCGCCATCGAGTTTACCAAAAGGTATTATGAGGGACTGAAACCGTGAAGACGGGTTCAGTCCCTCACGTTAGTCGATAGCATGTCCTCCGCCGAGCTGAATACTGCTAAAGAAGCCGGGTCTCGTTGATAATCAGTTCAAACTGAAGGCCGAGGTACTGCGCTGCCTGACGGCAAAGAACCATGCGGCTCATAAAAATTTCGAAATACTCCATTACAGGACAGATCTGCGTATCAATTGTAATATTGAGCGTGACCGTCTTGCGCTCTGCGTCAATTTCAGTCGATGCACGTTCCACCGCATAGTTGACACGGTCGTGAATATCCACATTTACCGTTTCTTTATCCCTCACGCGGGTGCGGCGCACATCCCCTTTATCGGAGAGAATCAGCGCGGCCGCAATCGGATTTACCGCCGCTGCCGTACTTTCATCGTGATTGCCGATTGCCGCTACGATCAGCGCAACCTCGGTGGGAGACATACCGAGCCTGTTAAGGATCTGGAATGCCATCAGTGCTCCGCTCTGTGCATGGTCAACCCGGTTGACCACATTGCCGATATCATGCATATAGCCCGCGATGGCTGCCAATTCGCAGGTGCGTTCATCGTAATTTAAGCTTCGCAAAATATAACTTGCATAATTCGACGAACGCTTCGCATGGGCGAAGCCGTGCTCCGTAAAGCCAATTACACCTAAATTTTCGTTGCCTTTGGTAATATAGGCGTTAATTTCTTCATTTTTAAGGATGCTTTCTAAAGTAATCTGAGTGTATTTTTCCATATAAGCCTCTTTTTTTCATGACAGACATTTGAATTTCGACCGACTATGATCTTTAGCAATCAACTAATAAAAGAAAAAGATCACATATTAATGAATTGCTACTGTACTTTAAGTTCTGCTCCGTACTAGTCCGTAAGCATGTGATACATTGCTTCAAGGCAAATTTGCGCGTGAAGCATGAAGCAGTCAATGTCAATACTCTCGTTGGTATTGTGCAAACGGCGATCCGGCTCATCAGCAAAGATTGGGCCGAACGCCACGGCATGACCTTGAAATGCGCGCGCATAAGTTCCGCCGCCGGTGGCGTACACGTCAGCCTGCTTTCCGGTCACCGCAGTATATGAATTTTGCAGCAGTGAAATAAACGGGCTGCTCTCCGGAAGAAACAAGGGCTTTGTATCCGCATTCAGCGTTGCATCAAGGCCAAACTCCAAAGCGCGATTCGCAATAGCGGCAAAAATCGTCTCCCCTTTTGAAGTAACCGGATAGCGGCTATCAATTTCCACCGATGCAAAATTCGCTCCGATATTGAGAACACCAACGTTTAACGTGAGCGGGCCTGATTCCGGATCTTCCTGCTTGATGCCAAGGGACTCGCCGTCCAGCTCTGTGCCAATACAAGCCTTGACGAAGTGGACAAGGCTGCCAAGTTCATCATATGAAAAGACATTCCCCAGCAGTTCCATGAGGTGTGTGGCGGCGTTAAGGCCCTCCTGCGGCTGCATAGCATGGGAAGCCTTGCCATGCGAAGTGATGTGCACACCATCATCTGTTTTTTCGAAACGGAAATCGCCTTTTACTTTCTGTGCCGCCTTTTGAAGGTTAAGATATTCTTCACCCGTACAGCGAATCATACACACCGCTTTTGACGGTACGGCATTTACCACTGTTCCGGAAGTGAATTCGCGTATCACCTTGGAATCGTTTTTCGAGGAGGAAATAAGAAAGCGCAGAATTCCTTTTTCGCGGTTGCAAATACCGTATTCAGAATCCGGCGTGAATGCCATAACCGGCAGCTGCTCGGATTTGAGATACATCTCAAGATCATCACTTCCGGTTTCTTCCCCCGCTCCGAAAATCACACGAAGGCGACGTTTTGCCTTTATATTTTCTTCTTTTAAGACTTTCAAGCAATATAGTGCAACAATCGCGGCACCTTTATCGTCGGCCGTTCCGCGTCCAAGATAAAGCTTTCCCTTTTTTATTAATGTAAAGGGATCGGTTTCCCAGCCCTCGCCCGCGGGAACAATATCAACATGGGCGACTACCGCGGCAACTTCACTGCCTTCTCCATACTCCGCGTGTCCTGCGTAGTTACCGATATTTTTAGTGGCAAAACCCATACGTTCCGCCATGCCCAAAATACAGCTCAGCGCCTTGGCAGACTCTTCGCCGAACGGCATTCCGTCGGACGCCGTGCTACGCACGGACGGGATTGCAACCAATTCCGCTAAATCTTTTATGATATCCTCTTGATAATTTAATATTTTACTTCCAAAACTCATTTTTGTTACACCCTTTCAAGAAACCGCTGAATGACCAATTCAATTCCAGAAATTTATTCATTGGCTACTTTTGCAATATGGTTTTATTATAGCACAAATGGCATGATTTACATATGCAAATCATGCCACAGACAAAAAAATAAGGCGGGCAAAGCCGCCTTAATATATTAGGAGATTGCATCCGGACATTGTGCGCGTATTACCGCGAGTGCTTCCTCATCCGCAACAATCGTCACATCGTTATGGAGCTGGAGAATGGAAGCCGGCACTTTCGGTGTGATTGGGCCAAAAAGCGAGCGGTAAAGAATATCTGCTTTGCTGGTGCCGTTCGCCAACAGCAAAAGTTTCTTTGACTGCATAATCGCCTTAATCCCCATGGTAATTGCATATTTCGGAACCTCATCGGCACTTGCGAAGAAGCGCGCGTTGGCATCGATTGTTTTCTGTTTCAACTTGACGCAATGCGTAGTCTTATCAAAATCCTCATCCGGTTCATTAAACCCGATGTGGCCGGTATGGCCTATCCCCAAAAGCTGCAAATCGATTCCATCCAGATCACTGATTACTTTATCATATCTTCTGCATTCCGCATTGATGTCTTTTGCAAGTCCGTTTGGGACATTGGTATTTTTCATTGAAATATTAATATGGCTGAAAAAATTGGTATCCATATAATTACGGTAACTCTGCTCGTGTTCCACCGGCAAATCACAGTATTCATCAAGATTCACACTGTGAACCTTGGAAAAATCAAGATCGCCTTTTTGATACCAGTCAATCAGCTGGTTATAAACGCCAATTGGCGTGGAACCCGTTGCAAGCCCCAAAACAGAATTTGGGAACAAAATAACTTGAGCCGAAATAATGTTTGCCGCTTTTCTGCTCATGCTCTGATAATCCGGTGCACTGATTATTTTCATTTGAATTTTCCTTTCAAGAAATAGAGTAGAAAATCATTTCTTTTTTCAATATTTATACAGGAAATTACTTTTATTTATTAATTATAGCACATTATTGCAAAAATACAATCCTCATCAATAACCAAGTGAAATTCAAACACCTGCGTATAAATTGTCCCACCCTGCAAACAATTCAAATGGGAAATGTCAATTAATATCAGCTGAAGCCGATCGGTAAAATCATTTTTCTTTCACGCTATGTGATTGCACGCCGAAGGTTTTGAACCGTAATTGACTGTAGAAAGCGGGGTGAAAGGAAATAAAAAAATATGTATTTATATTTTTGACGGGCGCAACGGTTTATCCGGCATTAGAGATTGCTTGCCGAGGGCACTCAGATATCTCTATGGCGGCGGCAGGTGGAATCTGCCTATGCTTGATTGACCGGATATGTAACAGGGACATTAAAGGCCGACCGCTGGCAGTCAGATGTTTTGCGGGTTCCGGAATCATAACCGGAGTCGAGTTCTCAATCGGATTAATTGTCAATATTGCACTGAAAATGAATGTATGGGATTACTCGGCAATGCCGCTGAATATTTTGGGACAAATTTGCCTACCGTTTTCCATTCTATGGTTTTTGGCAACCATTCCGGCAATGGGAATCTGCGGTTTACTTGATAAATCGAAATATCTGTCAAAATAACAAAATGCTCACCTCCCGATTTTTTAAAATATTGGGAGGTTTTTTGAAAAAATTATTGACATTTATCCTATTTATGTGATATTATTAATCTCGACTTGTGAGTGGAGAGGTGTCCGAGTGGTTTAAGGAGCTAGTCTTGAAAACTAGTGATCCCGCGAGGGACCAAGAGTTCGAATCTCTTCCTCTCCGCCATTTTT
>WSSedL1CaDRAFT_10001788_pt1 | contig 11901 bp, 8 predicted proteins | sample WetSurSL1Cattail_FD_9464 | JGI IMG/M metagenome (IMG submission 9464)
TATATTTGATTTCTTTTTTAACTTCATCCGAATTGAAATCTCTAAAATCCGTTTTGTCCCTGCTTGACTTTTTCACCAAACCCTAAGTACCTGACCCATGCCAGAAGTGAAATTAGCCTTTTCGCGCACAATGGCAACGTGCACCTGGGCTTGTTTTGTAAAATGATTCATCGAAAGCAGCTTGCTGGCAGTGAGATCTGCAATCTTATTTTTCAAAACAGGATCGTCAATGATAATAAACTTCCAGGGCTGGGCATTACAGGCTGATGGAGCCAACCGAGCGGCCTCTATGCACCGCATCAGTTTTTCTTTCTCTATTGGAGTATTCGCATATGCCCGCACACTCTGGCGTTTTGCAATTAATTTTAAAAGTCCTTCGGGATTCATTGTTTACCTATTTGATTTACACAAATTTTATTTGATTACGTATTGATTATGAATTTATTAACGGATATTTTCTATCCTCAGCTATAAACTCATGCTCAATGATAGCTTATAGGCAAAATTGGCCGAAATCCTTTCAAAGCTGTAGGGCCCATAACGGTAATAAACGCCAAAACCATATCCCAGAAAACCCATTTTTATGGTATTAATAACAAGAATCCCGGATTCGTAATAGCCTTTTTCCAAAGTGTTAAAGAAGTATTGTTGATATTGAGGGTTTTTCATACGGCCATAACCTGCATTGGTGGCAAAACATAATTCCGGACTAAAAATTGATTTGCTGTGAAATAGCTTTCCAAAATTCTGAATAAAGTAAAATGAGGCAAACTCACTGGAAAAAAACTCATTCATTCGCATGGTGGCAAAACTGTTTTCAGCATGAATGGAAAATCCGCTGTAATTTCCATGTCCATTATAGAGGTTGGGTAACGGTATGTTACCATCAGTAAAGCCTGCGGTAATTGTGATTTGTGATTTGCCAAACGGTTTTGTCGTTAACCCTTTTGTTATTTTTAATTCATATTTGTTATACACAAAGTTGCCTTGGAGTAAATTAAGGCCTCGTTTAACATTAAACCAAATGACAGGATACTTACTTCCCAGGGATAAACGTTGACCGCTCGGAGCCTGCATAAATTTTTCCTGGTGGCAAAATTTAATATTCAACCCTGCCTCGGTAAAATTAAACGCGGTTGGAGACCCATTGTAACCGTTTTTTTCAAATTCATAAACATACTTGGGAATCTTGTGCGACTGGCTCATGCAAAGGTTAATTTTAAAAGAATGTAAGAACCTAAAGGTAATAGAGCCTTCTTTAGTTTCGGTAAAATCCATTTGATTAATTAAAAAATTCCGAAACCATTCTGTGGAGCCAAAAAAATGATCTTCAAAAAAAGAATACCCACCGGTTTCGCTCACATCCCTCATGTACTTAAAAGTCAATCGTGTGTCGGATTGCCATTTGGGAAATAATTGGATAAACGAACCATACTTCCAGTCTTCATCCTTAATTCCATAAGAACAATAACCTCCCACCGAAAAGAACGAGGCTAATTTTTGATTTGTTGAAAGCCCAAGTCCAAGCCTAAGCCCTTCGTGAGGATTATAATTCAGAAATCTCCTGTAATCAATATTAAATATTAGATAGGAGATGTTACCCGAAATGAATGCTTCCATTGATCGCATTGCCTTATCTCGCTCATCTGCCCGTTCCAAACTGTCAATCATCCTGTATACTGCAGAATCCCTGGCCGTTAAAGGCCTGTAATTGTATGGATGAACCTCCTCTTTTTTAATGGAATCATGTCCAGGCGTTACCCCAATGTTCGATAATATATCATAATCATTCACTTTGGGAGACTTGTATGCTAGTGGCAACGCGCTGACATGGTACCCAAGACATAAAATCAGTATTAAAAAAATTTGAACTCTGTTTACCATGTCAACGCAGATAAAAAATATTTCATTACAGACTTTAAAAATAATAATTTACGTTGATTATTTTTGTTTCATGAAGTTTACCCTAACACAACTATGTCGGATCAGGAACTAAGAATAGATAAATTTCTTTGGGCAACAAGAATTTTTAAAACCCGGACACTTGCTGCAGAAGCATGTTCGAAAGGACAGGTGACCATTAACGATATGTCGGTAAAGCCATCCCGCCATATTCATGCTGAAGAGGTAATTGTTGTCAGGAAAATGCCTGTTGTGCATACTTACCTCGTATTGAAACTATTGCATACCCGTTTGTCGGCCGAAAAAGTCAAGGAATACATCACGGAAACAACACCAATTGAAGAGTTTCGCAAACTTGATTTGGCCAGGTTACAAAAAAATGCAATCAGGGATAAAGGCACTGGTAGGCCAACTAAAAGAGATCGTCGTCAAATAGATAGGTTAACCGGAAAAGAAGAATAGATTGTATTTATAAATTTTTATGTAACTTGGCTTCGTATTTGCATCACCCATTGCAGTTTGGGTACTTATACTTTATTAAGATAAAATACTTTTAATGAATAAGTTGCAAGCATACTCCGTCATTATTTTAACTGTTTTGACCTTAAGCTGTAAAAAAAACAGCAACAATAATTTTCCTGATATTCAGCAAAACCAAGACACTATAGTATCACTCGAGAATGATAAGATCAAGTTAACCTATTCTCTCCTTGGAGGTTCATTGTCCGAATTTCAGGATAAGAAGACCCGGCTTAATCCGTTTACGTGGAAATTATCCGAAGATGAGATGCCTGAAAATAATAAAAAAGGAGCTGTTTTTCAGGGACATTTTTTATGCGTGGGTCGTTGGGGTATTCCCACTTCCGGAGAGGTTAAACTCGGTATGCCTGATAATGGCGAATCTTCAAATAATTGGTGGAAGCTGGATAGCAGAAATGCTTATGATAAGCTAAAAATGAGCTGCGAGGCTCCTTTGGATGGATTTACAATCAATCGCGAAGTAAAACTTTCCACGATTGACCCTTTAATGAAGGTAGTAGAAACATATACAAACGATCTTTCTATTTGCAGAACCATTACCATCGTTCAGCATGCGACCATTGGACCTCCGTTTTTCGACAAAGATTTAGTGATGAATAGTAATGCTACTTATGGTTTTAACCAGGCACTAGTTCAATATGGACTTAATAAATATGAGTATACCTGGCCTCACATTAACATTGATACTTTACACATCTCTACGCTCGATATCACCAGGAGCAATACAAAAGTTCAATATATTTCCACCTATATTTTTTCTGATTCCATTGGTTGGATTACAACATTTAATCCCTCTTTGAAACTAATATTTGGTTATACCTGGAAAACTAAAGATTATCCTTGGTTAACGATATGGAATGGATTGAAAAATGAGAAATTATCGGCTAAGGGCATATTTTTCGGAAACACAGGTTTGGGAGACAAATCTTCTTTTGAGGATCGAATCATTCAAACTTTTCACAAGGTTAAGAACTTTGAAGTGATTGATGCGAAAATGAGCAGTTCAAAAACTTATTTTTGTTTTTTTATGAGCGTGCCGGAACATTACCAGAAGACACTCAGTGTCTTGTATGAAAATGATCAGGTAACCATAAAAATTCTTACATCTACAGGAATAAAAACTTATAAATTGACGTTATAACTTTCTAGTTTAACCAAAAGGGCCAAACTTTAGGTATTAGTGTAAATTTTTTTACTGAATCATTTATATCTCTTTAATTATTTTTTATATTTGCACTTTAATGCCTTAAAACACAATAATTTGCATGCTTATGGAGGTTGTACAGGGTTATGAATTGCAGGAAGAATTGCTTAGGCAGCGAAAAGAGCTCACCGATAGCATTTACTATGCAAGTTATATCCAAAGCGCTTTGTTGCCGACTTATAAAGATTGGTACAGGATTTTACCTGACAGTTTTATATACTACAATCCTCGTGACATTGTAAGTGGTGATTTTTACTGGATGAAAAAGTCCCGTAAGATCCTTACCGTTGTTGTTGCTGATTGTACAGGTCATGGCGTACCCGGAGCATTCATGAGCATCATGGGGATATCATTCTTAAACGAGATTTTTAGCAGGGGCAATATATCTGTAGCTAAAAGTGTACTAAACCAACTGCGTGAGCGCGTAATGAAAGCTCTCCATCAAACAGGAGGGTCTGCTGAACAAAAGGATGGAATGGATATCTCCCTTTGCATCATTAATTATGAGACCAATGAATTGCAGTTTGCAGGAGCCAACCAATCCATGTATATAATTCGTAAAAATGCACTTATAGAAATTAAGGGTGACCTTATGCCTATAGGAATTGGAGGTTTGAAAGAACGATCATTTACAAATCATACCACTTCACTGGAAAAAAACGATATCATATTTTTATTTACCGATGGATATGTTGATCAGTTTGGTGGTGAAAAAAATAAAAAATTCAAGTATCCTGCTTTTCGTCGACTTTTGCTTGATCTTGCCGCTTTGCCTTTAAAACAACAAGGTGAGAAAATTGCTGAAACCCTTGAAATATGGAAGGGGTATAACATGCAGGTTGATGATGTAACAGTATTGGGCTTCAGATACCTAAAAGATAATGAATGATGGTATGGAATATTTCTACAGCCTAAAAACCTAATTATTTACAACATTTTCTATGAAACTAACAGCCTTCCGTATTAAAAATTTTAGATCCATTGTTGATTCAAATTGGAATTATTTTTCACTTGATGGTATAACTGCTTTGATTGGACAAAATGAATCAGGCAAAACTTCTGTTCTTGAAGCGCTTCGTAGTTTTTATGATGGCGTTATTACAGATGATATACTGCGTAGTGATTTAAGTATTCCCTGGGTGGCCTGTGAGTTTGACGCAGAAGCATCGGAAATTACCAGTGTCCTCCAGCAATATGTAGTTCCACAGGAGGTCGCAGATTGTATTAACAAAAAGAGAAAAATTGTATTAACCCGTTTCTGGAAGGAAGATAAAACAAGTTACATCGAATTAAGCGGAGAAGATATCAATGCCTATTATACCCAATTAAAGGAAAAAAATGCGTCCGACGAAGCTTTATTGATGAATTCAATAGAAGAATTCGATAAGGAAGGTCGTCATTTGGAAGAATCTCTCAGTGTAGCCGGGAATGAGCTTGAGTACGCAAGAAAGGAATATGCAAAACTAGAACAGCAAATAAACGAGGTTCAAAAATCTTTGCAACGTTCTAAAACACCTGAAATACGAAATCAACATCAAAACCAGGCTGATCAGTTACAGTTAAGCATCGAACACTCCCGTTTACAAATTGAACAAAAAAGTGTCATTGTCGACGATTTAAATAACAGATACAATCAGATTGGCGAGAAGATCAAATATTCCAGAATGGCTAAGAACTCAATACAAAACATTGAATCTACCAAACAACAAATTGATTTACTTCTTCAACAAATTCAAAGTATTGGACAAACCATCGGTCATTTGTCAAATAACCGGGAAATCAAGGCTACTCAACAAAAACTTGACCAGGCTCGCCAACAGAACAGACAAGCCAGTGTATTATTGCATAAATTAAGAGACGATGTAATTTTTAACAAAACGTTAGCTTCCAAAGTACTTCAAGGATTCGAATATGAGGAGGCAAAAAAAATGACCATCAAAGAGCTTTCTACATTCAGTAAAATGGTTTCGCTGGTAGAATTGGGAAATGCCTTTTTCATACATTGTCCTGTTTTTGAAATGTTTGAAGACTTTAGTAGCTTGTTGCCGAATAAAATTGACCTAGACGATTTGTTAAATGAGAACACCACTGTAGAAGGCTATAAGGCAGTTCGCAATTTTTTAACTGTTGCCGGAATCGATACCAGTTTTTTTGACCACCAGAATAATCGTATCCTCAAACAAAAAATTGAAAATCTGAATGGTGAAGTAACCATTAATTTTCAGGACTTTTGGAGACAAAACATAGGAAAGAACAACAAAATAAAAATCTATTTCGAGCTTGAGCATTACGATTTTAATCATCCTGACAAAAAAGGAAAACCATACCTTGAATTTTGGATCATAGATACCCGCGAAAGGCTCTATCCAAAACAACGTAGCCGCGGAGTCCGATGGTTCTTATCCTTTTATTTGGAGTTGAAAGCCATGGCTAAACTGAATAAACTTAGCCAGGTTCTGCTTATTGATGAGCCAGGTATTTCACTTCATGCCCGTGCACAGGAAGATGTGTTAAAGGTTTTTGAAGATATAAAGGAAAACCTCACAATCATTTATACCACACATTCACCCCACCTGATCGACATAAACAAACTATACAGAATACTGCCGGTTCAAAGAGCTATAGAAGACGACGACTCCAGTGAAACTATAATTTTTGATGTGCGTTCATTAAGCAAAGCGTCAGCTGATACGCTATCCCCGATTTATTCTCTTATGGGAGCCCGGTTTAATGACCAGCAGTTTATTCATAAGTTTAACAACATCATTGTTGAGGATAATATCACCTACTATTTTCTATCAGCTTTATTCAAACTTTGCTATCCGGAACAAGAAATATACATTCTTCCATCGACTGACCTTGCTCACGTGCCCACATTGGCAAACCTCCTTATTGGTTGGAGACTCGATTTCATAGTGTTGCTTAGCAATTCCCAAAAAAGTAAATTGGTGTACAAAGAATTACGTGAGAAATTATTCGCTGATAATGAACAAAACAGCGATAGACATATTGTGAGCATGGAACAAAAACGAAACGTAGTTGATTACTTCTCTACCATAGATTTTAAAAATTTCATTTTACACCAGCGAGTTGGAATTACCGAAAGTAATTCAGAATATGCAGAAAATAATGGTCTGTCTTTAACATTGCTAGCCATGGACTTTATGAATGCAGTATTCGCAGGTAAAGTTAATTTTAATGACTTTGACGACGAAACTAAAACGAATATCCAGGTATTTCTAAAGAAAATTGTAGAAAGGATACAATAAGAAGAATTTGAATTGTGATTGTTTTACTATTTTTCTAACTTTGATTATGTGAAATCGTAAAATAAACTATTCTTAATTTAATTTTATAAAGATGAAAAAGATATCTACCCTTACCATTTTTTTGTTTGGTATCATACTAAGCAGTTGGAGCCAGATTCCCTTATCATATGAAAACCAGGCTATTCATATTGGTGATCAGCATCATTTTCGTCTCGCCAATATGGCTGAAGAGGGCCCTGCCGGACCTAACCAGGTTTGGGACTTTAGCAGCCTCAAAATTCAGGGCGATTTAACAAGTTACATGATTGATGCCCTTTTAACTCCTAACGGAACTAAAATCCCCGAAGCTACCTCAGTCATAAAAGAGGGTGAGAGTAACTTTTATTTTAGTGTTTCTAAAAGTGACATTAAAGAATATGGACTGGCGAGTTGTAATTCAGTTTACAGGTATGATCAGCCTTTAACCAAAATTAAATTCCCGTTTCGCTATGGCGACCATAGCCAAGGTGTATTTCACGGGTCGGATGTGAATAATGCTGCTATACAGCTGAATGGGACTTATCAAATTGAGGCTGATGCCTATGGGAAGCTTATACTTCCTGATAATGTTGTTATTAGTAATGTTTTAAGGCTTAAATCAACACGCACTGATCTGATGAATAATACTTCCAACACTACAATCACTTACAGATGGTATTGCGCCGATGTTAGATATCCATTAGTAACCATTATCAAGTACGTTAATAAAGGAAATGCCCAAACATCTCTTACTGCCTATTATGCAGATGCTGGCAGCATAGCTAAGAATTCGAAAAAGTCGGGTGAAACCGAATGGTTGGCCAATGACAATTTCAAATTTTCGGCCTATCCAAATCCTTATACAGAAACTATCAACATCAACTATTATCTCTACAAACAAAGTGATGTTAATATTTCAATAGCGGATAACATGGGAAGAACGGTTCACACTTTAGTAAACCTGACACAAGACGAAGGACAATACACAAAGAGCTTTACGGGCAAAGACTTTGGCTTAAATGCAGGTGTTTATATTGTTCGGATTAAAGTAAACGGCAAAGTAGAAACTGCCAAGATTATTCAATTATAGTGAAAATATTATATTAATTACAAAAGGGTAGGCAGTAAATGCTTACCCTTTTTCGTTTTATAAGATTTTCGAGATAGGCCCCCTAAATTAGTCGATCCTCTATTAAATTTAATTTGATCAAATAAAATATATCTGACTGATTAATAATGACTAATAATTTAGAATTAAAATAATTAGCACCAATAATTTCATTATTGACTTTGGATTATCAGGATTTTGTTGTAAATTAGTTTTAAAGCATTTCTATAATTTAAGGGATCTATTTTTTGTTAATTAAATGAGATGTTCTAATTTTGCGGCTTAATTTTTTAACGACCAATTAAAACAAATAATAATCATGAAGAAAAAACTGTTAATAATTATTGTACTGGCTTTACTTGCGCCTGTAATGTCTTTTGCAAGCGAAGCAGATCTTAAGATTCCTGATCTAACATCAGGTCAAAACAGCCTGCTTATGTGGGGCTTTGTAGTTTGCTTTTTAGGTTTGGTATTCGGACTTTACCAATTTTTGCGGGTTAAAGGTTTAAAAGCTCACAAATCCATGCTCGATGTTTCAAATATTATTTTTGAAACATGTAAAACTTACCTGTTACAACAAGGTAAATTCTTAATCTGGCTATTTTTAATCATTGCAGCTTGCGTAAGCTTTTATTACGGATTCCTGCAGGAAAAAGGTTTTGGTGGTGTTTTACTCATCCTTACATGGGCAGTAATCGGTATTTTAGGATCATACGGAGTTGCCTGGTTTGGTATCCGCATGAACACACTTGCAAACAGCCGTATGGCTTTTTCTTCACTCGAACGTAAACCTTTAAAACTCCTTACCATACCTCTTAATGCTGGTATGAGTATCGGCGTTGTGCTTGTTTGCGTTGAGCTTATCATGATGTTGATTATTCTTATGTTAATGCCACGGGAACTTGCAGGTGCTTGTTTTATTGGTTTTGCAATTGGTGAATCTTTAGGTGCTTCAGCCCTTCGTATTGCCGGTGGTATTTTTACCAAAATTGCTGACATAGGTTCCGACTTAATGAAGGTAGTTTTCAAAATTGGTGAAGATGATCCTCGTAATCCTGGTGTTATTGCTGACTGTACTGGTGACAATGCTGGTGACAGTGTTGGACCAACTGCTGATGGTTTTGAAACTTATGGTGTAACAGGTGTTGCTCTTGTTTCATTCATTGTTCTTGCAGTAGGTATGATTCCTGGTATTGACGAAGCTACCAAGGTTGACTACCAGGCTACATTCCTTACATGGATCTTTGTTATGCGTGTTCTGATGATTATTACATCCATACTTTCATTTTACCTTAATGATTTTGTTAGTAAAGCATTATACAGTAAGAAGGACGACCTTGATTTTGAAAAACCTTTGACAAACCTGGTTTGGATTACTTCTTTATTTAGCATCGTAGTAACTTATGTTGCAAGTTATTTTATGCTTGGACCTGATTCAACAGTTGGTGCAGCTCATTCAAGTTTGTGGATTGTATTATCAACCATCATTAGTTGCGGTACCCTTGGTGGTGCAGTAATTCCTGAATTTACTAAAATATTTACCAGTCCAAAATCAGGACACGTACAGGAAGTTGTTAGCGCAGGACAAGAAGGTGGTCCATCTTTAACTATTCTTTCCGGTTTTGTAGCTGGTAATTTTTCGGCTTTCTGGATGGGTCTGGTTTTCTTTGCACTCATGTTCATTGCATATATTGCAAGTACTTTTGGTCTTGACCAGGTAATGATTTATCCTTCTATTTTCGCTTTTGGTTTGGTTGCCTTCGGTTTACTTGGTATGGGCCCTGTAACCATTGCTGTTGATAGCTATGGTCCTGTAACTGACAACGCTCAATCAGTATATGAATTATCATTGATCGAATCGATACCTAATGTAAGCGAAGAAATTGAAAAAGACTTCGGTTTCAAACCTGATTTTGAAAAAGCAAAATATTACCTCGAAGCTAATGACGGTGCAGGTAATACATTCAAAGCTACTGCTAAGCCTGTACTTATTGGTACTGCTGTAGTAGGTGCTACCACCATGATTTTCTCCCTGATCCTGGTTATCAAGAATGTTTTAGGTGTTGAACCTGAAACCATCCTTAACATCCTTAACCCTTGGACTATCTTTGGATTCCTTTGTGGTGGCGCAGTTATCTACTGGTTTACCGGTGCGGCAACACAAGCTGTAACAACAGGTGCTTATCGTGCTGTTGAGTACATCAAGAAAAACATCGACCTTGATCCTAATGCAGATAAAAAAGCTTCTACTGAAAAATCAAAAGAAGTTGTTAAGATTTGTACCCAATACGCTCAGAATGGTATGTGGAATATCTTCCCTGCTGTATTCTGTTTTGCTCTTGCTTTTGCATTCTTCTCAGGTTATGAAGTAGTTGGCGCTCCAACAAAAGCTATCCAATTTGCAGCTGCGGCTTTCTTTGTTGCTTATCTTATTGGTATTGCAGTATTTGGCTTGTTCCAGGCAGTATTTATGGCTAACGCAGGTGGTGCATGGGACAATGCTAAAAAAGTAGTAGAAGTTGACATGCACATGAAAGGCACTCCGCTTCACGATGCTACCATCGTTGGTGACACAGTTGGCGATCCATTCAAGGATACCTCATCAGTTGCTATGAACCCTATTATCAAATTTACAACCTTATTTGGTTTATTAGCTATGGAAATAGCCATTACGGCTGCTTTCAGACCTGCTGCTCCTTATGTAGGTGGTGTATTCTTTTTAGTAGCCCTTTATTTTGTATGGCGTTCATTCTACAAAATGAGAATTGTAAAAGAATCGTAAGGAATAACGATACAATCTTTATAAAACAAAAAAAGCTGCCTTGTGGGCAGCTTTTTTTGTTTTGGGATAGTTGGGCCATTTAAAAGCTTTGCATTTCAAAAATGCAAAGCTTTTCTATATCGCAGCAGCATCAAAAACCACGCAGAACCTCTCTTCTAAAAGCTTTGCATCTCAGAGATGCAAAGCTTTTCATTTACCAACAATCTCACATTCGCCAACCATTTGATCTGATGTAAATAAATAAAACTATTTGCCATGTTTTTTGGTTTTGTTGAATGTTTTTCATTAAATTTCGATAGGCTTAATATCGTAATGGGAAAGATAAAAGGATTGGGTATAGGTAATGTAAAGGCGAGTTGAGCTGTAAAATAATTTGAAATTTGGTGAGAGAAAAGCTTTGCATCCTGGAGATGCAAAAGCTTTAGCAAAGCAAAAAGTAAACCATTAAGTTATGAGTGAGGGGTATATAGCGCATATTAGAAAAAGTGATTCTGGGGAATTCCAAATTCAATCAATAGATGAGCACCTTAATGGAACAGCCTTGTTTGCAGCATCTTTTGCGGCAAAGTTTCAAAATGAAGATTGGGGCAAGGTTCTTGGATTATGGCACGATTTAGGAAAATTTTCTGAAATTTTTCAGAATTATATAAAGACAAATTCGGGTTATGAAGAAGACGACCAAAAAAAGCCAAAAACAGACCATACTTCTGCAGGAGCTATATTTGCCAGAGATATACTTCCAATGTTTTGGCCTCCTTTTGCTTATTGTATTGCCGGTCACCATGCCGGATTATTAAATTTTTACCCCGAATTGGGGATTAGTGGTGACCTTCAGAACCGTTTAACAAAACAAGAATTATATGATACGATCAAAAATTATATTCCTGAAAAATTAAAACAAATTGGAGTATTAGTTACTCCCACTGGAAAGCCATTACCTCCTGAACAAATGCACCTTTGGATTCGGATGCTTTTCTCCTGTCTTGTGGATGCCGATTACCTCGACACAGAACGTTTCATGAACCCAGAGTCATTCGCTAAACGTGGCACATATGATACTATTGAAAAACTAAAGGTT
>WSSedL1CaDRAFT_10001789_pt1 | contig 11893 bp, 6 predicted proteins | sample WetSurSL1Cattail_FD_9464 | JGI IMG/M metagenome (IMG submission 9464)
TTTCCCGTAATCCAGGTTCTCTTCAGAAGTTATTTCAACTATCCGGTGATTTTTTTTCAACTGAGTAGCTGGTCCGGGTTTGTAATAATTAGCAACCATATTATATTGGCCCATTTCTCCACCATAAGCGCTGTTATAACCCCAGTTGTATAAAACATTATTACGGTAATCAACTCTGTCGGTAATAGTTTCTCCTAAACGAGTTCCATTAAATCTGGGATTCCGGCTTGCATTACCCGAAATAAGATTATGATGAAATGTAACATCATAACCACCCCAAATACCGCCAAAACCGTGAGATCCTTTTTTATGCACAGAGCTATAAAGACTTTCAGAAATGATACACCACTGAAGTGTAAATGCATGGTTTTTATAAAATGAACCACATTCGTCGGTAGACCAGCTCATAGAGCAATGATCAATGATAATATTTTTGTATCCGATAGCACCCAGAGCATCACCTTCAACCATATTGATATCTCCCATCCTGAATCTTAAGAACCGGATAATTACATTGTCGGCTTCTATGCTAAAAGGAAAACCGGCAACACAAATTCCAGCCCCTGGAGCGGTTTGCCCGGCAATGGTAACATTACCAAATTTTATTTCGAGCTTTTTTTGTAAAAAAATAGTTCCGGAAACTTTAAAAACAATGGTGCGGCAGGTAGAATCCTTAATAGCTGCCCTAAGACTTCCTCTTCCGGTATCGTTAAGATTGGTTACATAAATTATTTTCCCGCCTCTTCCTCCGGTAGTATACTTTCCATAACCTTCGGCCCCGGGAAAGGCAATGGGTTGAGCGGACAAAGCACAGTCTGCAAAAAATACAGCCAACACTATCAACAATAATTTTAAATTCATTTTAGCGCTCCAATTTTAAAAGTTAAATAATCATTTATCAAAAATCCGAGTGCTAATTTACGGCAAATAAACAGGAATAAACAGGTCTTAACATATCAATCTAAAGGAAATAAATCCCAAAGGAAGATATATGTAACAAAAAGCGAGACTATTTTAACATTAAATTTTGGAAAAGTACAATTAATCCTAAATCAACATATTTAAAAACAAATCATTAGCATTATAACATTAATTCATTTCTATGTCTTTGCGTTCCATAAATTCAGTAGCATTCATTCCATACTTTTCGCGAAAGCATTTTCTGAAATGCGAAAGATCTTTAAAACCAACGGAATAAGCAACTTCTGAGATGTTTAACTTTTTTTGAGACAACATTTGGGCAGCACGTTTTAGCCTGATATCACGAATAAATTCTTTTATAGTCATACCTGTTAAAGCGGAAAGCTTTCGATACATCTGCATACGGCTTACACCCATTTCGTCCGAAAACATTTCGGTATCTAAGTCCGAATCTTCGATATTCTTCTCAACAATTTCAATAGCCTTTTTTATAAATTTTTCATCCGGTGAAGAAATGGAAACATTGGTAGGTGAAATTACCATCCTTCCTGAATATTTCTCTCTGATAGCCTTACGTAACGATAATATATTTTCTATCTTGGATTGAAGAACATTCAGATCAAATGGTTTACTAATAAAATCATCAGCCCCGTTTGACAACCCTTCAAGGGTATGTTCCTTAGACGACAATGCAGTTATCATAATAACGGGAATATGCGATGTTTTTTCGTCTCTTTTAATCTTCCGGCACAATTCATTTCCATCCATTCCCGGCATCATTACATCAGTAAGAATTATATCCGGAATAATTTTTTGGGCAAGGGCCAACCCTTCTTTTCCATCCGAAGCTCCTACCACCCTGTAAGAATTCTCAAAATTGGTCTTAATAAATTGAAGTACATCCGGATTATCCTCAACAATCAAGATGATTTTTTCAGAGATAAGTTCAACATCAGAAAAATCATCATTTTTAACATTTCCGGTTTCAAACTGAGGAATTTCATTTGAAACATTGCTATCCACTTCGTCCTGAACAATTGGTAATCTAACAATAAAACGAGCACCATTTTCAAGGCTGCTTTCAACCTTTATCTCACCATTGTGCAAATTCACCAGTTCTTTAGTAAGAGCTAACCCAATTCCGGTACCGGTATCCCTTTTACCGGTATTATCTTCAGATTGGTAAAAACGAGTAAAAATTTTCTTCTGTTCATCGTCAGAAATCCCAATTCCGGTGTCCTTTACAGAAATTTCAATATATTTATTTTCTGTTGAAGTACTCTTTGAAACAATTTGCGAATCGTATAAACCTATAACAACATTAACATTAACAGAACCAGCTTTATTCGTAAATTTCAAAGCATTTGAAATCAGATTATTTAAAATTTTACCTAGTTTATCGGCATCGAACAAAACTACATAACTGTCAACTACCGGGTTAAATTTAAGCCGGATACCCTTGTCGGCTGCCATAGTCGAAAATGAATTGACAGTTTCTCTAATAAATGGAATAATATCACCCTTTTGTAATTCAAGCTTAAGACTTCCGGCTTCCAATTTTCGAAAATCGAGCAATTGATTTATAAGCCTCAATAACAAATTTGAATTGCGCAACATGATACGCGCCAAACTTTTTATCTGCTCCAGTGTCATCTCAGTGTTCAAAATCCGTTCTAAAGGACCAACAATTAATGTCAGCGGAGTTCGGATTTCATGCGAAATATTAGTAAAAAATTTAAGTTTCACATTATCGAGTTCCCGGGTCTGAACAGCCTTTAATTTCTCGAGAGCCAGTTGGTGTTTGAGTTTTTCTTTAGTAATAACAAAACGAACAATTAAATAAACAGAAAACAAAGCCCCAATCAGGATTATTAATTTAAACCACCATGTCCGCCAAAAAGGAGGAAGGATTTCTACTCTTAATTGAAGTTCCTTTTCATTCCATACATTGTCATTATTAGAAGCTTTAACTTTAAAGATATAAAATCCCGGATCGAGATTTGTATAGGTAGCCTGATGCTGATTGTTGGCATCATTCCAATTTTCATCAAATCCTTCAAGCTTATATTTATATTGATTTTGCTCTGGTTTAGAATAATTTAAAGCCGCGAACTCAAAAGAAATAATATTGTATTTATAAGGAATTTCTATACTTTTTATCTCAGAAACGGCACTTTTTAAGATTCCGGTTTCATCGCCAATTTTAACAGATTTATTAAATATTTTTAAATCAGTTAGAATTATCTCAGGCTTTTGCATATTCTTCCGGATTGTTTCGGGATTAAAAATGGTGAATCCATTTACACCTCCAAAAAGTAACGCTCCATCCAAAGTTTTATATGCTGCACCATATTGAAACTGGTTCCCCTGCAAACCGTCCTTTGCGTCATAATTAGTAAAAAGTTTTGTTCCCGGATTAAACATGGCAAGACCATTTGCCGTACTTAACCACAACATACCGTTTTTATCCTCCAGAATATGAAACACCTGATTGTTGGGCAATCCGGATTTTTCATCAAAATATTTCAAAGGTCCTTTCTTTTTATCATATAAAACCAGGCCATTATTCATGGTTGCCATCCAATTCCTGCCTTTAGTGTCCTGATAAAACCATCGCCCCTGATCAACAAAACTGGACAATACGCCTTTGCCTGGCCTGAATACAGAAGTACTGCTACCCTGCCCAATCCACAAATCACCTTCAGCATCTTCGCTTATCCAAATAACCGGAACATGTACACCTAGCTCCGGACAATGAATAAATTTCCGGGTTTTCACATCATAGCGTTCGAGTCCTTCATTTGTTCCAACCCAGATATTATTTTTTTTATCGGAATGCAAAGCCCAAACACAATCGTTAATAAGGCTTTCGGGGTCAGATGGATTGTGCTTTAAGAAAGTAATTTTTCTAGTCTTCAAATTATAAATATTTATACCCCCTTTAAAAGTCCCAATCCAAATATTACCCTGCTTATCGTCCAAAAAAGCTTTTACACAATTATCTGATAATGAATTAGAATTTCCGGGGATATTTTTAAGATAAGTAAACGTTTGTGAACCCGGATGGAGAATATTTATTCCGCCCTTATCAGTACCCAACCATACGTCACCAGTAGACTCATCGTTCCATATAGCATAAATTTCTCCATTATTTAAGTAATGAGAATTATTTTCGAGAGCCCTGTACCGTCTGAAGATTTGCCTTTCGGGTACCATAAGGCTGATACCACCACGTGTACAAATCCATACGTTATTATCCTTATCTATTTTAATTTTAAGTATAGAACCATGAATTAACGACTTAGGATTATACTCGTCATTATTATAAAAAGTCTTTTTCCCGGTTTTGCTATTAAAAAGGTAAAGTCCATCGCGGGTTCCAATCCAAAAAATCCCGGAATTATCCTCAACAATGGCTCTTACAGTTTTACTTCTTTCGTTGGCCGGATCAATTAAAATTTTGCGAATAGCTAATGTTCCGGGATTTATTACATACAATCCGTTATTGTAGGTCCCAATCCAAATCAGGCCCTTGGAATCCTTATAAATTTCCCATATTTCATCTGCCAAACCAGGTTCCTTCTCGTAAATATGAGTAAACTTACCAGTTTTAATATCATAGCGATCTAAACCCTTGTTTGTTCCAACCCATAAATAACCTTGTGAATCAAAAGTTAACAAACGGACATAATTATCAGAAACCGAATTACATACCCCGTCCTTGTGTACAAAGGTTTTAACCTTGCCGGTTTGCGGATTATAAACCCTAATACCAATATTTGTTCCCAGCCAAAGATTCCCACGTTTGTCCTCTGCTATGGTTTTTACCGAAGTCCCAATAGTTGTGTCGGAATAATTCCATAAAATATGTTCGAATTTTTCGGTGTTACTGTTGAATTTATTTAAGCCGCCGGATTCCGTACCCACCCAAATAGTACCTTTACTATCCATAAAAATAACCCGAGCAAGCAACCCTAGCAAAGAAGTTGAATCAAAGGGATCGTTACGAAAAGTAGTAAACTTGTATCCATCGAACCGACATACACCATGATTGGTGCCAAACCACATAAAACCGTGCTTATCCTGACAAGCACAATGTATTACATTATTAGACAATCCATTGTCGAGGGAATAATTATCGAAAGTAAAATTATCCTGCTGAGAGTAAAGGGAGTTATTCCAAATAGAAATTAAAACCAGCAAAAAGAAGATCGAAATCTTTCTCATTTGGTAATTAGTTAGTGTTTTATTAAGCACAAAGATAGCAAGTTTTTAATCTGCCAATCAAGAAATTATCCGATAAATTTTCCCGGGCAGACTACGGACTAAACCGGAAAACTCAAGATTAAGCAGCAATGCCGAAACTTTACTAACAGGCTTATCCGCATGTAAAGCTAAAATATCGATAGGTAGTTCGCCATGTTCTTTCAAAATATTAACCAGCACTTGTTCTTCCTCAGAGATTTCAACAAACAATTGAGCCTGAGTAGCTTTCTGTGTGTTTTTAATTTCCCAACCCAAACTATACTCAAGATCTTCAACAGTTTCAACCAATGCGGCTTTATTAGTTTTAATAAGCCAGTTACAACCCCTTGAATAATTGTCAGTTGATTTACCCGGAATGGCAAGAATATCTCTATTATACGACGAAGCAATATCGGCAGTAATCAGAGCTCCACCCTTTAAACCCGATTCTACTACCAGTGTAGCATCACTCAATCCGGCAACTATCCTGTTGCGTTTAATAAAGTTATTTCTTTCGGGCATTTCGGTATGGATAAAATCGGTAAGTAATGCTCCCTGGTCGCATATCTCCTTTGCTGTTGCCCTGTGCACACCCGGATAGAGCGTACCAAAACCATGGGCTAAAACAGCAATAGTTTGTAAGCCATTTTTAAGGGCAGCCCGGTGGGCATATATATCAACGCCATAAGCCAGCCCACTCACAATTAAAACATCATGCCCCCGTTGTTTCAAATCCGTAATTAACTGGTTACACATTTCCTTCCCGTAATCCGTAGCGTTTCTGGTGCCTACAATGCTTAGCACCTTCGTTTTGTTAAAATCAGGATTACCTTTATAAAACAAAATTACAGGAGCATCTTCGCAATTTTTTAATCGAACAGGATAAGATGCATCCAGGTAAAAAGAATATTGAATATCAAATTTTTCAACATATTCAACTTCCTTATCAGCAATATCTATAATTTTCTGATTGACAATTTGCTCTGCTAACATTTCACCAATTCCGGGAATTTTCAACAGATTCTTCTTTTTTTCAGAAAATACAGCTTCAACACTACCCGTGTATGCAATTAGTTTCTTGGCTGTTATAGAACCAATTCCAGGAATCAAACTAATTCCTATTTGAAATTTGAGAGCTTCATTTGGCATAACTTAAATTAACATATCAGTTCATTTTCTTTATATAGCTTTTTAACGAATTTTCCAATTGACTAATTTCCTTTTTACTTAAAAGCGATATACTTATTGAAGGATACTTTGCAATCTTATCTTTAATTACTTGAAAAAGTACAAGCTTCTTAATAAAACCAAAGAAAATTTTTTCAATTTTATAATCAAAGAATGTAAGCTTCTCAATTTCCACAGCACTTTGTTTCTTGTTCATTGGACGTAACGAATAATACCGAAACACTAACTTAGTGCCATTATCTGTAAAATAGAAAAAATTATAATTTCTAAGAATACCGGACAAATAATACAATAAAAAAAGTAAAACAATAATTCCAATCAATTTTCCCCGGGAAATAAAAGGATCCGGATAAGCAAAATAATTCAAATAACAAATAACAATGATGATTGTAGCTGTAAGAAAAAGAATTAAAAACCTCCGTAATTGAAAATTAATGGTACGTCTTTTATTGTTTAATATCATAGAATAAATTTTAACGCAATATAAAAAATATTTCGATATCATATTCTGCTTAAAAAACTGAATACATGAATGAAAAAACAAAAAAAACAGATAAAATATGCATATTAATCCGGTACAAAAGAAGTTAAAACAGAAAGTTGGTTAAATTTGCGTTTCATATTATAATCAGGAATTATTGTGGATTTAAAGATATCGGCTAAAAATAAAAATATACAGACAGACGTTAACCTGCCTGCCTCCAAAAGCATCAGTAACCGCTTGCTTATAATCCAGGCTCTGTCTGACAACAATATAACGCTCCAAAACATTTCAGATAGCGACGACACCAAAGTGATGCTGGAAGCTTTTGCTTCTGACAAAAAGGAGATCAATATTGGTCATGCCGGTACTTCTATGCGCTTTTTAACCGCCTATTATGCTGCTACCGGACAAAATAAAATAATGACGGGTAGCGAAAGGATGAAAAACCGGCCCATAGCAGAACTGGTAAATGCATTAAATCAGTTAGGTGCCGGAATCACATATCTGGACAAAGCAGGATTTCCCCCAATAGAAACTTCAGGTAATTTCCTTTCCGGTAATAAAATTTCGATAAACGGAAGCATCAGCAGTCAGTATATTACAGCGCTATTGCTTATAGCCCCCACTTTAACCGAAGGATTAACCATAGAGATTACGGGAGATTTAATTTCATCTTCTTATGTTGCACTTACTTTAGGATTGATGCAGCAATGGGGCATAAAATCAACATGGAAAGACAACCGGATAATAATTCCCAATCAAAAATATTCGGGCAACGATTTTTTTATAGAATCAGACTGGAGTGGAGCTTCCTACTGGTATGAAATAGCGGCATTAGCTGATACTTCCAATATCAGAATAAACGGAGTAACCCCGGACAGTCTGCAAGGAGATGCCGCAATTTCCGATATTTTTCAAAAATTAGGATTAAAAACAACATTTGAAAACAACGCTGCAATTATTAGCAAATCAAATAAATTACCTAATTTCTTCGAGTTTGATTTTATAAACAACCCTGATGTAGTTCAAACTTTGGTTGTAACGCTTTGTTTGCTCGAAATTCCGTTTAGAATTTCAGGAGCTCAAACATTACGCATCAAAGAAACCGACCGCATAGCTGCGCTTCAGAAAGAAATGGCAAAAATGGGATTTGTGATAGAAGAAACAGAACCCGGAGTTTTAATCTGGGATAAGAAAAAATGTACACCCGACACTAACATTATCATAGAAACTTACAAGGATCATCGCATGGCTTTAGCCTTTGCTCCCGCAGCACTCAAAATCGGGGATATTACTATCGCCGATTCCGGTGTAGTTTCCAAATCGTATCCTGAATATTGGCAGCATTTAAAACAAGCAGGCTTCGAAATAATTTCGTAAACCAGTAAAGATTTAAACAAAATTTATTGAGATAATCTTTTTTTTTAGATATTTATACTTTGTTAAACAAAACAACTCAATGTATGAAGTATCTAAATTTAGGTTCAATCAAATTATTTGTTGTCCTGTCCCTCATTACCCAAATGGGAGCCAAGGCACAACAAAGCAATATAAACTTTACGGAATTCGATTTAAATAACGGGTTACATGTTATCTTACATCAGAACAACAAAATTCCGTTAATCGCCATCAACATTTTATACCATGTGGGTTCCAAAAACGAAACAGCAGATCGTACCGGTTTTGCTCATTTCTTTGAACACCTGATGTTTGAAGGCTCTGACAATATTGGCAGAGGCGAGTATTTTAAATATATCCAAAATGCAGGAGGTAACAACAATGCATATACTTCTTTTGACCAAACCGTATACCACGAAGTCCTTCCCTCGAACCAGCTTGAACTTGGGTTATGGCTCGAATCAGAAAGAATGCTACATCTTAAAGTAGACAGTATTGGCATTGAAACACAACGAAAAGTTGTAAAGGAAGAAAGAAGGCAGAGTTATGAAAACCGTCCTTACGGCCGTTTAATGCTGGAAATTTTCAAAAATTCATTTACAGTATCTCCTTATCAGTGGACACCAATCGGTGAAGCTCAGTATATAGACAAGGCTACTTACAATGAATTTTACAATTTCTATAAGAAATATTATTTACCCAATAATGCGGTATTAGTTATTACCGGCGATTTCCAAACGGAACAGGCTAAAACCTTAATAAAAAAATATTTCGAAGATATACCCAAAGGCACTGCGGCCATTGAACGTCCCAACATTAAAGAGCCAACTCAAACTAAAGAAGTAAAAGCTTTTGCATACGACAAAGTTCCCCTGCCAGTGGTTCTGTATATGTATCACACCCCGGCAATGGGCTCTTTAGATTTATATGCTTTAGACATGCTTCAAAAATGGATTTCGGGAGGAAAAAGTTCCATTCTTTATAAATCATTGGTAGACCAGCAACAACTTTCGGTTGATGTTGGAGCATTCCCTTATAACCTTGAAGATGCCGGACTTTTCATTGCTTATTGTTTTGCAAACCAGGGGATAACTGCAGAAACAATGGATTCGGCCATGAATATAGAAATAGAAAAAGCAAAGAATTCAGATATTTCAGACCACGACTTTCAAAAGATAAAGAATCAGATCGAAAACGATTTTTACAGTCAAAACTCTTCAATGGCAGGCATTGCCGGCTCATTAGCCAGTTATTATACCTTTTACAAAAACACCAATCTTATCAATACTGAGATTGAAATGTACAATAAAGTAACCAAAGAAGACATAAAACGTGTTGCTCAGAAATATCTGGTTCCGGAAAACAGAACTGTTCTTTATTATTTACCGGAATCATTAAAAAAATAAAACTAAGCATATAGCAAAAATATATGCCAACAATTAAAACAGTAAAAAAATAAGATATGAAGAATTTAATAACAATCATATTTCTTTGTGCAGCATTTACCTTACATGCACAAACCGATCGAACCAAAGCTCCCAAGGCAGGTCCGGCATCTAAAGTTCAGATTGGGACTTCCGAATCTTTTGTTTTACCCAACGGTCTGAAGGTTTTTGTTACTGAAGACCACAAATTACCAAGAGTTTCCTATTCGTTGTCCTTTAATATTGTTCCGGAACTCGAGGGTAAAAATGCAGGTATAAGTTCCATCACATCTGACTTAATTGGGACTAAAACCCAAAAACGCACCAAAGATCAGATAGACGAAGAAACAGATTTTATCTCTGCTTCGTTAAGTGCCGGAGAACAGGGAATTTATGCATCATCACTAAAAAAGCACACTGCCCAATTACTCGATTTAATGTCAGATATTTCTATGAATTCTGAATTTACTACAGAAGAATTAGAAAAAGTACGAAAACAAAAATTATCAGCTCTGGCAGCAGCAAAAGATGACCCAAACTCCATTGCAGGAAATGTTTCATCAGCATTAATGTATGGGAAACAACATCCTTACGGAGAATCGGAGAATGAAGAATCTGTAAAATCCATAACACTCGACATGTGCAAACAATATTACGACAAATATTTCTGCCCTAATATTGCCTATATGAGTGTTGTAGGAGACATTACATTACCGGAGGCAAAAAAACTTATAGAACAATATTTCAGTTCATGGAAGAGAAAAGAGGTTCAGGTGGTAGCATATACTCCCAGGACTGCTCCTGTAAATAACAAAATTTTTATAGTTGATCGCCCCAATGCAGTACAATCGGTTATCAATATCTGTTATCCGCTAGAATTAAGTCTTTCCAACCCGGACTACATAAAAGCAAAAGTAGTTAACACAATATTAGGCGGGGGAACCTTTCGCTTATTCACCAATTTACGCGAAAAGCATGCCTATACTTATGGAGCCTATTCAAGTATTTCCGTTAATCCGTTAGCTTCGGGATTCAAAGCTTATTGCAGCGCTCGTAATGAAGTTACAGATAGTTCGGTATATCAAATTCTGAGCGAAATGAAAAGAATTTGTAATGAACCGGTAAAAGATGACGAATTACAAATGGTAAAAAATTATTTATCAGGAAATTTTGCTTTATCACTCGAAAACCCGCAAACAATAGCATCCTTTGCGGTAAACATCGAACGAAATAAATTACCAAAGGATTTTTATACCAATTACCTTAAAAATTTAAATGCAGTAACAATTGAGGATGTTCAGGCCATTGCAAAAAAATATATCCGGCCCGAAAATGCCAATATTCTAGTTGTTGGAAAAGCCACGGGCATTGCTGAATCTCTAAAAAAATACAGCTCTGATGGCAAAATTGTATATCTCGATATTGATGGCAATCCATACGATCCCTCTTCATTAAAAAAAGTTATTCCTGAAGGTGTAACAGTTAAAAAAATTCTTGAAAATTATGTATTAAATGTCGGGGGCAAGGATAATTATGATAAAGTAACCGATTTGTCAATAAATGCAGAAGCTAGCATGCAGGGGATGGTTTTAAAAGTAAATACATACTTTAAACCAGACAAGTTTTTAACTGAAATTACAGTAAACGGACAGGCCATTCAGAAGCAAATATATAATAATGGCAAAGGCAAATCTTCCGGAATGCAGGGTACTAAAGAAATTACAGGTAACGAGCTGGAAAAATTAAAGCTTGACGCTGAAATACTACCCGAATTAAAATATGAATCGTTGGGTTACAAAACCGAGCTTAAAAGTATTGTTACATTGGATGGAGAAGATACATATTCGATTGAAATAACAAGTCCGGCAGGAGATATTTCTACTGATTATTTTTCTGTAAAAACAGGTTTAAAAGTAAAATCCGTATCTACCGAAGATACACCTAACGGGAAGATTACTAAAACAACAATTTTAAGTGATTATCAAAAAACCAATGACATTTTAATGCCTCATAAAATATCAATAACTGTAGGTCCTCAAAGCTTTGACATCCTGGTAAAAAGTGTAAATATAAACACCGGAATCAAAGACGACATTTTTTCGTTATAAGAATTTAGTTGAAGCTTTATAAAAAATTAAAGAGGCTGTGTGAAATGTCAATTTTTACGGCGGAATTGCAAATTCCGCCGAGCCAACACCTTGGCCTGTAAGTTTCGGCGCTGAGCTGAATTTGT
>WSSedL1CaDRAFT_10001790_pt1 | contig 11888 bp, 9 predicted proteins | sample WetSurSL1Cattail_FD_9464 | JGI IMG/M metagenome (IMG submission 9464)
ATTATGGTAGTAGGTTCCGGACTTATGGGAAGTGGTATTGCCCAGGCGTGTGCTGAGGCGGGATTTGAAGTATTACTCGCTGATGTAAGCCTAGAATTGGCTGAAAACGGGCTGGCCAAAATAAAGCATTTTCTTCAGCGCAAGGTAGAAAAGGGTAAACTTGAAACTGCCCAATTGGAGACTATCCTTAAAAATATTAGCGCGGTTGATAATCTTGAGGCCGGCAGCAATGTTGATCTGGTCATTGAAGCCGTACCTGAAAATGTAGAAGTAAAAAAAGACATATTTAAGCGATTGGACCGGATCTGCAAAAAGGAAACGCTCTTTGCTTCGAACACATCGACTATTTCCATTACTTTACTTGGAGGATTTACCGAAAGGCCCGAACAAGTTGTAGGCATGCATTTCTTTATCCCGGCCCCGGTTATGAAATTGATTGAAGTTATTCCCGGACTAAGAACCACTCCGGAGACTTTTGAAAAAGCCTGCGATATTGCCCGGCGCTTAAATAAAACTCCAGTTAAAGCCCCAGATAGTCCGGCTTTTTTAGTGAACAGGTTGTTGGTGCCGATGTGGAATGAAGCAATGTTTTTGGTGCTAGAGGGCAATGAACCGAAAGACATCGATGAAGCCATGAAACTCGGAGCTAATTTACCAATGGGGCCCTTGGAATTGGCCGATTTTGCCGGACTGGATACAGTACTGGCCGTAATGACCGAAATGTATGACAAGTTCGGAGAGTCCAAATATCGTCCTTGTCCGTTGCTACGGAAAATGGTAAACGGCAAGTTATTGGGACGCAAGACCGGACAAGGATTTTACAAATATGAAAAATGATTCGGCAAATCATTGATTGCGACGATAAGCAAAGTAATAAAAATAGGTTATTTTCATCAATAATCGATTCAACCATATATGAGAGGATGTTTTTTGAATGAAAAAAAATATTGTTATCGTTTCCGGCGTCAGAACTGCAATCGGCAAATACAATGGTTCATTGAAAGACTATAAGGCAGTTGAATTAGCTGGTATTGTAATTAAAGAAGTTATAAACCGGGCTAACGTTGATCCTAAATTAGTCGATGAAGTTGTTATGGGTTGTGTCGGTCAGGTTGCAGAAGATGCTTTCATCTCCAGAGTGGCCGCCATGAAAGCCGGTCTTCCGGTTGAAAGTACCGCAGTTACGGTGAACCGCCTTTGTGGTTCTGGATTGCAGGCAATCGCAACCGGGACTATGGAAATTGAAACCGATGCCGCCCAAATAGTGGTGGCCGGCGGTACTGAAAGTATGAATAATTTGCCGTTTTATTTACGTAAAGCCCGCTTTGGATATGGCATGGGCCAAGCCGTAATGGAAGACGGTTTAGTTTTAGCGCTTAGTGATCCCTTTACCAATGCTCCAATGGGAACAACCGCTGAAAATATCGCTGCCAAATTTGGAATCAGTCGGCAGGAACAGGATGAATTTGCTTTGGATAGTCAGCAAAAGGCAGCGATAGCTTTAAAAGCCGGGATTTTTAAAGATGAAATTGTTCCCGTCAAGGTGAAGGTTGGTAAAGAAGAAAAAATCTTTGATACCGATGAACATCCTAGGCCCGATACAACACTGGAAAAGCTTGCTAAATTACGCCCGGCTTTTAGGGAAAACGGAACGGTTACCGCCGGAAATTCCTCGGGTATCAATGATGCTGCTGCAGCCGTGGTGATGATGACCGAAGAAAGGGCTAAAGAACAGGGCTTAAAACCAATAGTACGGATTGTGGGATCTGCTGTTGCCGGTGTTCCGGCAGAGATTATGGGCACTGGCCCAATCCCGACAGTTAAAAAATTATTAAAACAAACTGGAGTTTCATTATCGGAGATTGGTTTGATCGAATTAAATGAAGCTTTTGCAGTACAATCACTGGCTTGTATTCGTGAACTTGGTTTGGATACCCAAAAAGTGAATGTTAACGGTGGGGCTATTGCCTTTGGTCATCCGATCGGTGCAACCGGGGCGCTCCTAACTGTGAAATTGATGAATGACATGAAACGTAAAAAGGTCCGCTATGGTCTTGAAACGCTTTGTATCGGCGGAGGACAAGGCATTGCTGTATTATATGAATTATTATCATAACTCGATCAGCCGTCTGGCATTTATTTGCATTGATGATGGGATATTGTAGTAAAGAGCTTGGTTTACCCGGTTACAATTTATTTTGACGAGGGGGGTGGTAATGGAAATATGTTTTGGTATTACAAAAATGGCTCGAAATTACAGAGGAGGCAAAGTAAATGAAAAAATTCGTTTTTAAGGTTTTTGTGGTGCTCGCGCTGTGCAGTTTGGTAATTGGTGTAAATTTAAATGTTATTGCTGCTCCAAAAGTTGTAAGAATTGGTTTTTTAAATCCGCTTTCTGGAAGCAATGCTGATGCCGGACAACAGGATCTCAATGCAGCCAAGTTAGCGGTGGAGGATATTAACAACAGTGGCGGGATTAAATCATTAAAAGCCAAAGTCGAATTGGTTATCGAAGATAGTACCAGCGATGCCAAAGAAGCTGCTTCAGCTGCACAGCGTTTATTCACTACCAAAAAGGTAGCTGGTGCTTTGGGGACCGGAATCAGCGGTTTAACAATGCCGATTCAACCGATTGTTGAACGTTATCGCATCCCGATTGTTACTAATTCGGTTAATGACGATATTACTTCGAAAGGGTATACTTACACTTTCCAGGTCACCCCGAAAGGTAGTCAGTTTGGGGAGACTCAGGTTAATTTTTTCAAATATATTAATGATAAATATAAACTAGGTTTGACAAAAGCGGCGATTGTTTATGAAAATTCCGGATATGGCGTTTCAACAGCCGAAGGTATTCAAACTTTAGCACAGAAAGCCGGACTTAAGGTAGTATTATATCAACCATATCCTCACGGTTTTACTGATGCGGGTCCGTTAGTTACTACGATTAAAAGCTCGGGCGCCGAAATTCTATTTCCGGTTGCATATACCACTGATGCAGTGCTAATTATTAATACCATGAAAGCAATGAACGTCAGTCCATTAATCATCGGTGGTGGCGCCGGATTCCTCTGGCCGGCTATCAGCGAAGCATTAGGCAAAAATGTCAATGGCCTGATTAGCGTTGCCTCTTGGAACTGGGATAGTAAAAACATCACCGAAGATCCAAACATGGTGGCAATAACTGAACGGTATGAAAAGAAATTTGGGGGCTTTATGACCGAGCATGCAGGTCCAAGCTACCTTGGTGTACGCCTTATTGCGGAAGCAGTCGATAGAGCTCATTCGGATGATCCGGTTAAAGTGGCGGCACAAATGAGAAAGTTAAGCTTAGCGAAAGGTACTATCGGAGCTTTTATGCAACCCGGTAGGGTCAAATTCGAAGCCAGCGGGTGGAACACTACCCATCCTGTAATGATTCAATGGCAAGATAACAAACCGCGAACGGTATACCCGGAGGCATCAGCCACCCGTTCCTTTGATCCGAGTTTCTTAAAGAAATAAGTAAAATTAAGGGAAGTGAGGAGAAGCACTGCTTCTCCTCACTAAAGATAGGAGTGAGAAAATGGATGGTACAAGTTTTATGCAATCAATTATTAACGGGTTAATGATTGGTGGAGTATATGCTTTATTTGCGGTGGGGCTCACAATCATATTCGGGGTGATGGATATTGTCAATTTCGCCCATGGTGAATTTTTAATGCTAGGAATGTATCTGACCTGGGCTTTATCACGATTTTTTCCTGGAGTGCCCTATTGGCTAATAATAATAGTAGCGCCGATTATGTATGTGATAGGATATTTCGTTTATAAACTGTCTGTTGCAAAAATTATCGGTAAGGGACATGGTTTATATATTTTATTAACTTTAGGGATCGGTGTGATATTACAAAATGGAGCACTTTTATTATTTTCATCCGATTACCGGAGTATTAATTCCGTCATTAAATCGGCGGCAATTAATTATGGGCATTTTACAATTCCGACGGGTCGCCTAATTGCTTTTATAATGGCGATTGTTTGCGTCATTATTTTGAATTTCTTCTTAAACCGGACCAATCTGGGAAGAGCGATGCGGGCTACCGGAGAGAAAAGTGAAGTTGCTAAACTGTTAGGAATTAACACCGAAAAGACTTTTGCCATTGCCTTTGGTTTGGGTATCATGCTGGCCGGCATCTCTGGACTCTTATTAAGCCCTATTTTTTACACATATCCCCGAGTAGGAGTCCTTTTCCAGACTACAGCCTTTGTAGTAGTGGTTTTAGGAGGAATGGGTAATGTGGTGGGTGCATTGATCGGCGGTCTAATTATCGGGGTTATGGAAGCATTAACTGGAGCTTATATTTCGCTCGATCTTTCCATCTTGAGCACCTTTGTGATTTTTCTTTTGTTACTGTTCTTCAGGCCTTATGGTTTGTTTGGAAAGGCGCGTGGTATATAATGAAAAATTTAAATATATCCAAGGCTTTACCGGGCATATTTTTAGTTATTGCTTTGATTTTTCCGATTTTTATTCATCATGATTATGTAATGCATATTTCGTGGATGATTTTTTTGTTTGCGGCAATGGGTGTTGGTTGGAATTTAATCGGCGGTTACGCAGGTCAATTATCTTTGGGCCATGCCGCCTTTTTTGCCGTTGGAGCCTATACTTCGGCTTTACTGTATGCCAATTTTCATTTAACTCCGTTGATTGGCGGTTTAGCTGGTGGTATTGTCGCTATGGTTTTTGCATTATTGATCGGTTATCCTTGTTTTCGGCTTCGAGGACCTTTTTTTACTCTTTCCACGATTGCTTTTGCAGAAATTGTAAGGATTTTGCTCTTGCATTTTACCGGTTTTACAGGAGGGGCTCTTGGTGTTACGATTCCGTTTACCGGTGAACGACCGTTATATTTGCAATTTTATTCCCAGGTTCCCTATTATTACATTGCATTAGCTATTTTAGCTGCGGTTTTAGTATTTGCTTTCCTATTTGAACGATCCAAGACTGGATATTATCTTGCGGCAATTCGTGAAGACCAAGATGCGGCAGAATCTTTAGGCGTTAAATCTTATCGGGTCAAACTCATCTCGTTATTATGCAGCGCTTTTATTGTCGCACTCTGCGGTGCTTTCTTTGCCTTTGTTTCAGGATATATAGATCCTGATGGCGTATGTAGTATTGATTTTTCGACTGAAATCGCAGTAATCGTAATCATCGGCGGTATTGGAAAGCTATGGGGACCGGTGCTTGGAGCCGCTTTGATTATCTTCTTGACTGAAGCAACCAACGCATACCTAGGATCCCTAAAAGGCGGTGCCGGAATGTTGCTGTATGGGATATTACTCGTAGTTGTAGTGCTTACGAAACCCGAAGGCATAATATCGTTCTTTAATATAGGGAAAAGCAAAGGTGGTGAATCGATCGATGACAAGCATATTGGAAACGCGGTCACTGAATAAATCATTTGGTGGGGTCCATGCTTTAGCTGATTTGGATATCAAAATTTATCAAGGAGAGATCCTGGGGTTGATCGGGCCTAATGGCTCCGGGAAATCGACTTTTGTAAATGTAATTTCAGGGTTTCACAAACCGGATAATGGGGAGATTTCTTTGCTCACCGATACCGGAATGAAGAATATTGGCGGGAAAATTCCGGCTGATGTGGCATCATACGGGATAGCAAGAACTTTTCAGTCCTCAAAGCCTTTTCTAAATATGACGGTCCTTGAAAACGTAACCATAGCTGCAATGCTTAGGGAATCCACCGTGCCCAGATCTAAGGCAAAAGCAGCTGAAATGATAGAATTTGCAGGCTTGGGATCATTCAAAAACACGTTAGCGAAAAGTTTGCCTATCGAACAAAGAAAGCGACTTGACTTATGCCGGGGTCTGGCTATTGATCCCAAGCTTTTATTGCTCGATGAGGTTATGGCTGGATTAAATCCGCGGGAAATGGAGTCCGGTATGGAACTGATATCCAAGATAAACCAGCGGGGAATCGCTATCCTATTTATTGAGCATATCGTCAAGGCTGTTGTTGCTCTTTGTTCGCGAGTTATCGTATTAAATCAAGGAAGTCTTTTAGCTGAAGGAACTCCCAAGGAAGTAATGAATGACGATCATGTCATTGAGGCTTATCTTGGTGAGGGATTCCAGAAAAGAGGCGAACCCAATGCTTGAGGTCAATAATGTAACAATGGGATATGGTGATTTAAAAGTATTGGATAATGTTTCTCTAAAAGTTGAGCACGGTGAAACAGTAGCCTTAGTTGGTTCTAATGGAGCTGGCAAGACCAGTCTGTTACGGGCTATTTCCCGTCTTGAACCTATCTGGTCGGGGAGTCTCCAATGGAATGGAGAAGAATTGACCCGGCTTAAAGCGCATGAGATACCGTTCCGTCGCATAGCACATGTTCCTCAAGGGCGAGGTATCTTAAATACGTTAAGTGTTGAAGATAACCTTTATCTTGGATCGTATATTCCTCCGGCCCGTCCGCATCGGGAACAAAATTTTCACAAAGCCCTGGAACTGTTTCCTATTTTGGCTGAAAGGTTGAAGCAACAGGCCGGAACGTTAAGCGGCGGTCAGCAACAAATGTTGGCTATTGCACGGGCGTTAATGATTGAACCGGAACTTTTGATTTTGGATGAACCCTCTCTCGGATTAGCTCCGGTTGTAGTGGACACAGTTTTTAAGGTCATAAAAGAAATCAATACGCAGGGGGTCTCGATTCTTTTGATCGAACAGAATTTAGTGGAAGCATTAAAAGTATCTACCCGTGGTTATGTTCTTGAGACGGGAGTAGTTGTTATGGAAGGCCGGGCTTCCGAGCTGGCTTCCAATAAAAATATCCGTGAGGCCTATTTAGGCTTATAAGGATGAAAATATTGCCATTTTGATTGCCAACACTCCTTTCTTAGAAATGAACCTTTCTAAGAAAGGTGCTTTTTTATTTTCCAGGTGTAAGGAGGGAGTAAGATTGAATAAGCTTGTATGGAGCATGGTTTTAAATTGCGGCGGTTCCTCAATAAAATATAAATTGTTTAATATGGATAATGAATCAATGATTGCCGATGGGAATATCCAAGGGCTGGGTAAATCCCGGGGGCATATTTCGTTTAATGTTTCAGGTAGTAAAACTGTTGATAAAGAGATGCCTATTGCTGATCACACGGCAGGTCTGCAAATTATCATTGACCATTTTGATGGTTTAATGAAAAATGGGATAATCGACAGCTTAAGCTCACTATTAATTGTTCATAAAATAGCCCATGGCGGAGATAAAGTAGCGCCCGTTGAATTGATTACTAAAAAAGTGGAGGCGGCCATCGCTGATATGTCAGTGGTAACTTCGGTTCATAATCCTCCTATGCTTGAGGGTATCAGAGCTATGCAGGTAATCAGACCCAACGTACCCCAGATAGCAGTTTTTGAAACCGGGTTTCATACTACACTCCCCGAATATGCTTCGGTTTATGGCCTTCCGTATGAATGGGCAGAGGATTACGGTTTACGAAAGTACGGTTTTCATGGAGCTTCCCATCGATATATATCGGAAATGGTTCCTGAGCTCATCGGTTCTTCGGCGACAGATCTGCGATTAATTTCAATTCACCTTGGCAGCGGCACCAGTGTCGCCGCAATCAAGGGTGGTCGTTCCGTCGATATCAGCAGCGGGTTTACTCCCCAATCGGGGACCATGATGTCCACCAGAGCGGGAGATTTTGATCCGGAAATCCTTTATTTCCTTTTGGCGCGCAAAATACTATCTCTGGAAGAACTGCGGGATATCTTAAATAACAAAGCAGGATTAGCCGGAATTTCGGGGATCCCCGGCGGCGATATCCGGGATATTCAAAAGGCGGCGGCCACTGGAAACGCGCGGGCCAAATTGGCTATGGATGCCTTTGGTTACAACATTAAAAAGTTTATCGGAGCATTTGGGGTTGCTTTACAAGGGATTGATGTCATCTCTTTTACAGGCGGGATTGGGGAGAACAACCCGCAAATCCGGGCCGAGATTTGTGACGGCATGGAATGGCTGGGTGTGAGACTCGATCAGGCGAAAAATGATTCAGCCTCGGGAAATAGTATCATTAGCAAAATCGATTCTCCGGTTAAAGTGGTTATTCTGCCAACCGATGAGGAACGTATCGTTGCCAGACAAGCCTTTGAATTTTGGAAAAAGCGGCGAAAATAATTGTGAGTGGATACCAGTGTTTTCCATTCATGCGGATGATTTTGGTAATAGTTTAAATTTAGCAAAAAAATATTCTACTTCTATAATAAACATATCAATATCGTCTACCTTTTGTATATAAAGATTTGCACAGAATTATCGGAAGGAGAATTATCGTAAAATGAAATGGAATATATTGAGATCTATTAAAATGAAGTTTAATTTTTCTTTTCGGATGAAGCTTATTTTAGGTTTTTTATGTATGGTAGTATTAATGGGTGCAGTAAGTGTTTTTTCAAATATTATTTTAAAAAGTTCGGTAACCCGTTTGGACAATATGATAGAAACCGTTATTATTGCTAACCGGGTTTCAAACTCGGTATCGGAGATTCCGAATAGTCTCAATCAATATTTTTATGGGGCTGATGCTGAAAATAAGCAAGTATGCGTGACGCGTTTGGCTAAAATTGAACAGGATATGGCGCTGTTAAAAAAATATATTAATGATGAGGGCGGTTTGGACGCCTGGAATCACTCCAATCAATTGTTTGACACTTTTAAAGAAAACTTCAATACAACCATCGATACAGTTGAAAGTCAAAAGCTAGTAAACGCGCTTGATTTGTTGACTCAAACCAAAAAAGCCGGCGAATCTATGAATGAGAGCATTAAGGGGCTAATTTTGGCTGAATTGAGCCATGATAGTGTTGTAAAGGATATATTGAACCGGGAAGTCAACCAAACCGGTATCATTACGATAATTATATTACTCGTGATTTGTGTGGTGAGCGCTTTCGGCGCTGTTGTTTTTTCGAATACAATCGCCAGGATGATCACCAGCGCAGTTCATCAATTAAATCAAAATGCTCAGAAGGTAGCGGTAGCCTCTACCCAATTATCGGCAGCAACTCAAGAATTATCTCAGGGTAGCTCCGAACAGGCATCGGCTATTGAAGAAACCTCCTCGGTCCTGCAGGAATCAGCTTCCATGTTATATCAAAATGCCGAGAATACTAAACAAACTGCAAAACTTACAGAACAGACACATGAATCGGCTAATAAAGGCAATAACGAGATGAATGAAATGATGAACTCAATACAGGAAATTAAAAAATCCAGCGACCGAATTGCTAAAATTATAAAAGTAATTGATGATATTGCTTTTCAAACAAATATTTTAGCCCTCAATGCCGCTATTGAAGCGGCCCGGGCTGGAGAGGCCGGAACAGGTTTCGCCGTAGTGGCTGAAGAAGTACGAAATTTGGCGGGACGGAGCGCTCAAGCGGCTAAGGATACTGCTGTAATCATTGAATCCAATATTGAACTGTCAAGAAAAGGTGTTTCGGTTGCGGAAAGGGTCCAGGCAGCTTTAATGGGGATAACTGCCAATACCAAAGAGGTAAATGAATTAATTGAAGAAATTTCGGCTGCCAGTCAAGAACAGTCCCAGGGAGTTGAACAAGTAACCAAAGCTATGAGTCAGATGGAAACAGTCACTCAACGCAATGCGGTGAATGCGGAGCAAAGCGCTTCAATCTCCATGGAATTAAGTTCTCAAGCAAAAGATATGAAAAAAACTGTCTATCGGCTTTCACAAATTGTAAGTGGGGTAGAGGCTACTTTAGATAAGGAGGATGATCAGAATGAAATTGATTATCCAAATAAGCCGATCAAAGCAGAGTCTAATCTGTCACTTAGTAATGAACAGGATAAAAGAACCAAAATAATTACTCCAGAAGATGTAATCCAATAGATAAAGCTCAGTATGGGATTCAATTATTGGAGGAGATAGCTGTAAGCAAAAAATAATCATGACAGGAGAGGAAAGATAAGTGCAGAAATTTTCGGATCTGGCCCTTACCAGGAGGAGCATTCGCAAATATCATGACCGGGACATTCCGCTACGTGAGATTGAAGAATTTATCAAAATTGCTGTCTCCGCCCCCAGCGGATGTAACAGTCAATGCTGGAAATTTATCGCCATTAAAGATAAGAATGTTTTGAACCAAATTGCCGAAGCGGTGATGTATAAAATCATGGAGATAGTTTCCGTCTTGAAGCCGGAACCGTCTGCGGAATATTTGGTTTCGAAAGAAAAAGCGGTACGCTTTTTCACGAAAGCACCTGTGGTGGTAGCCGTATTTATGACCGGTTATAAGTATTACGATCCGGTGCTGGAATCGGCCATTAAAGCGCACGGTTTTCCCAAGGATGAAATGATGAAACTTTTTGCTCATCCGGATATATTATCAATCGGCGCAGCGGTTCAAAATCTATTGCTAGCGGTCCATGAGAAGGGCTATGGCGCCTGCTGGATGAATGAACCCGCCATTGCCGGCGAGGAAATCAATAAAATTTTGAAAACATCGTTGGATTATCAGTTCATGAGTTTAATACCGATTGGAATTCCTGCTTATACACCCCGGGAAAAGAAAATGAAAGAATTGGCAGAGATTTTTGCCAATATTTAAATGCCGGGAAGTTCTTATTTAGCCAATCTGAAGTTACTTTCCATCAATGCGGGAAAGAGTTTAAAGGGCAGCCTAATAGATCAATATTTTTGACTTCTCATCATTTCCCATATATGATATGGCTAAAAACAATTTGAAACAGGGGGACATTATGACGGAGTCAAAAACCAGCCAATATGGGGTACGCCTTTTAAAATTACAACGACGACTGATTGAAATGGATATCCAACTGGCTGTTTTAAATTTGAATACGGATATTTATTACTACACGGGTTCGATTCAGCCATTATACCTCATTGTACCGGCTGAAAGCGAACCCTTTGTATTGGCCCGAAAGGCATTGAACCGGATTGAAGATGAGGTGCTTCATTTGAAGTTGGAAGCATTTAAAAATACCCGGGATTTGAAACAGATTATTCTTAAACGCAATTTAACAGGGAGCAAACGGCTGGGCTTTACTTTCGACACGACTGTTTATGCTACAGTTTTACGTTGGTGGCAGCTTTTTGAACAACCGGAGCTGGTTGATCTTTCCTGGGAGATCCGGTTATTGCGGATGATTAAATCTCCGCTGGAAATCGAAATTTTGGCAAGAGCAGGGGAAATTATGGCCCAGATGCCGGTTCTGATTAAAGAGACTTTTAAACCTCCAATGACTGAGTTGGCGCTAAGCGCAGCAATTGAAAATTACTTTCGTTTAAATGGACATACCACTTTAAACCGTTGCCGGTCCGAGGAAGCTGAGATGAATTTCGGTGTCTGTTCGGGTGGTAATAACTCTTTGGCCGGAACAAAATTTAATGGCGTTTGCGCCGGCAGAGGGTTATCTCCAGCAGTACCCTATGGCGCTACTTATGACCCCATCGTCAGAAACTCTCCGGTTCATCTGGATTATGCGTTTAATTTAGATGGTTACCATCTTGATCAAACCCGGATGTTCAGTTGGGGCCAACCGTCACCTACGGTGTTAAAGGCGTATCAAGCAATGCTGCAAGTTGAGAAGGAGATTATTGCCGATTTAAAACCCGGTATCTTATGGTGTGATGTCTATGACTGCGCGGTCAATTTGGCTGCGAAGTTGGGTTATGAAAATGAATTCATGGGTTTGGGACCTGAAAAAGTGCGTTTTGTCGGGCATGGAGTCGGTTTAGAACTGGACGAGCCGCCCTTTTTGGCCCCCAAGATGGAGTATCCGCTGGAGGCTGGAATGGTGGTGGCGGTTGAACCGAAGGTGGCATTACCCGGGATCGG
>WSSedL1CaDRAFT_10001791_pt1 | contig 11885 bp, 12 predicted proteins | sample WetSurSL1Cattail_FD_9464 | JGI IMG/M metagenome (IMG submission 9464)
TGACTTAGTAGAAATTGCCGATGCTTTAGGAGATATGATGTATATTTTGTGTGGAACAATCATAGAACACGGACTTCAGGGAAAAATAGAAGCTGTTTTTGATGAAATTCAACGAAGTAATATGAGTAAGTTAGGCGAGGATGGAAATCCAATTTATCGTGAAGATGGAAAAGTGATGAAAGGACCTAATTATTTTAAACCTGACTTTTCAAAAATATTAGGCGATTACTAATAACTAAAGAAAAAGGCGATTTTCAGTTCTGAAAATCGCCTTTTTTATATCTATAAAAGAATGAAATTATACTTTTACTGTCCAACCAAATGAGTCTTCTGCTAATTTGTGTTGAATGTTAGTTAATTTCTCTTTCAATTGTAAAGCTATAGAATCTTCAATTGTAGGCAATTCAAAATATTCTTCTTTGTAAGAAAATCCTTTTATAGAACTAACTACAGCAGCAGTTCCAGCACCAAAAATTTCTTTTAAGCTACCATCTTTAATTCCTTCAACTAATTCAGAAACGAGAACAGGGCGTACTTCCATATTGATTCCTTCTTTTTTAGCCATATCGATAAGGCTTTTTCTAGTAACTCCATCTAGAATTCTTTCGCTTGTAGGAGCAGTTACTAAAGTATCGTTGATTCTAAAAAATACATTCATCGTACCAGCTTCTTCAAGCTTGGTATGTGTAGCATCATCAGTCCAAATAATTTGTTGGAATCCCTCTTTATTCGCTAAACTAGTTGGGTAGAATTGTCCCGCATAATTACCCGCAGTTTTAGCAGCTCCAATACCTCCATTAGCAGCTCTACTGTAATGTTCAGCAATAAGTACTTTTACTTCTCCAGAATAATATGCTTTTGCAGGAGATAAGATAATCATGAATTTATACTCTTCAGATGGATTAGCTACAACACCAAAACCAGTTGCAATCATAAATGGTCTAATGTATAGTGTGTTTCCTAAACCTTTTTTAATCCAAGCTTCGTCTAATTTTAATAATTGATTAAGTCCTTCCATGAATATTGATTCAGGAATTTCAGGCATTGCCATTCTAACAGCAGAACTATTAAAACGTTTTACATTTTCATCAGGTCTAAAAAGCCAAATAGCGTCATTTTCGTCTTTGTAGGCTTTCATTCCTTCAAAAATAGCTTGTCCATAGTGAAAAACTCTAGACGAAGGATCCATCATAAACGGAGCATAAGGTTTGATAGTTGGGTTTTGCCATTCACCATCTTTAAAATCACATTCAAATAAATGATCAGTAAAAACAGAACCAAAATTGATGTTGTCAAAATCTACTTCGTTAATTTTTGTATTAGGTGCTTTTATAATTTCAATTTTGTTGGCTTGAGTTGTACTCATAATAATTTTTTTTTTATTTTTTTTGAATGTATAAATGAAGCTTAAGTATAAAATTTCACTTTATGATGAACTAAACTTTGATTCCTGCAAAATTAAATAAAAAAGGACAAAAAACTTGCTAAAACTTTAATAATTGTTACTATTGAATAGGATTTTCTTATATTCAAAAAAAAACAAAAAAAAATATATTCTTTTCTGTGAAATATGCAATAAATCAAAGTTTTTTGAGATTTTGTGTCTTTTTTTTTGAGTAATTTTGTTTGCTAGTTAAATTTTAAAAAAAAAATATTTAAGAAAAATTGAAAAGAGAAATTATACAAACTGAAGACGGTTCTACAACAATTCATTTGGAAGAGTGGAATGAAAGTTATCATTCAAAACACGGAGCTATTCAAGAAGCGAAACATGTTTTTATTAAAAATGGACTTTCGTTGTTTAAAAGCAAATCTCTTGCTATTTTAGAAATTGGATTTGGTACAGGGCTAAACGCTTTTATTACCTTTCTTGATGCTCCACTTATGGAACAGAAAATTAATTATGTAGGAGTGGAAGCCTATCCAGTTGCTCCAGAGGAAATTTTGTCTATGAATTATGTAGCTGAATTGGGTGCTGAAAATCAATTGGCAATATTTGAAACTATGCATAAATCCAACTGGAATGAAAAAGTAGTTTTAAGTGATGATTTTTCGTTAACTAAAAGGAAGCAGTTTTTTCAAGATATTGATGATGTGGCTCAATTTGATTTGATTTATTTTGATGCTTTTGGATATCGTGTACAACCGGAATTATGGAGTACCGCAATTTTTAAAAAAATGTATGATGCTCTTAAAGAAAATGGAGTTTTAGTAACTTATGCTGCTAGAGGTGTGGTTAAAAGAAGCATGATAGAAGTAGGATTTAGAGTTGAAAAATTAGAGGGTCCACCAGGTAAAAGAGAAATGTTTAGAGCTTTTAAATAAATTCTTCCCAAAAAGGATGTCTTTTATTTCAGACAATAATAATCAAAAAATAACGTTAAAGTGTAAGAATCATATTCTTTAAATTGTTATTTTTACAAACCTTTAAATTAGATGTTTAACCTTAAATCTTTGGTTTATTATGTCAAAAATCATGTTTGATTATACAAAATCGATATTAGAAAGAGTAAGTTTTGATCCTGTACTTTTTAGTAAAGAATTAGAAAAAGCCATAAAAGCACTCTTGCCGTATGAATTAGAACAGTTAAAAGAGTGGCTTACCTCTTTTATAATTGAGAAACCAGAGTTGAAATCATCATTATTGATTGTAAATAGTTAAATAAAAAAGGAATCGTTTTGATTCCTTTTTTATTATCTTGACATGTCGTTTTGCTGTATATTATAATGTAAGCTTGAAATATAAAAACATAAGTTAAATATTTCAAAATATTTATATAAATGTATCTTGTCGTATTTTATGTGTTTTTTAACGATTTTGATGTTGTAATTTAAAATCCAAATGTTGTAAATTACATCACTTAATTTAGATAACTTTTAATACCATTTGTTATGCCAAGAATGATATATGATTACACAAAGTCAATACTTGAAAGAGTAAGCTTTGCCCCAGACTTATTTGTAAAAGAACTTAAAAAAGCAGTTAGAAATTTATTGCCACACGAAATGGAACATCTTCGAAATTGGCTTTTGTATTACACTAAAGAAAAGCCAGAATTAAAAGATTATCTCTTTATCGTAGAAAGAAATTAAAAACAATAGAGTAGAGTCAAGAAATTAAAAAAATCTTGACTCTATTTTTTTTGAAGAGGACTTATTATTTGCACATTTTGAAAAACAATAGCTCCTTTTATTACGCCTGCGATAGTGCTTCTTAAAGCTTCGATGATTTGAATCTTTAATTCGCTTTTTGGGTAAATTAAACTCACTTCACGAGCAGGTTTGGGTTCTACAAAATGACGTAATTTTACTTTGTCTGATTCTTTTAAATCTAAAGTGTGTAAATAAGGTAAAAGTGTTGTTCCTAAACCTTCGTCGGCAAGCTTTATTAATGTTTCAAAGCTGCCACTTTCTATTTGAAAATGATTTCCTTCGTTTCTTGTGTTGTTTTTGCAAAGATTTAGAATTCCATCTCTAAAGCAATGTCCGTCTTGTAATAACAGAATTTCATCAAGGTTTAAGTCGGAAACTTCAATTTCCTTTTTTTGAAAGTTTTGATGATTTTCAGGAATATAAGCAACAAAAGGTTCGAAGTACAAAACAATCTCTTTGATTTTTTCTTCCATTAATGGCGTGGCAGCAATTGCAGCGTCCAAATGACCATTATTAAGTTTAGTAATGATTTCTTCGGTATTTAACTCTTCGATAATGAGTTTAACTTTAGGATGTTTTTTTATAAAATTATTTAAAAACATTGGAAGTAAAGTAGGCATGATAGTAGGAATGATTCCTAGTCTAAATTCGCCACCAATAAACCCTTTTTGTTGTTCTACAATGTCTTGAATTCTATCAGCTTCATTGACAATGTTTTTAGCTTGATTCACTATTTTTTGTCCAATATCAGTAAGCTGAATGGGTTTTTTAGTTCTGTCAAAGATTTGAATATTAAGTTCTTCTTCAATTTTTTGGATTTGCATGCTCAATGTAGGTTGAGTTACAAAACATTTTTCGGCAGCTAACGTAAAATTTTTATGTTCGGCTACTGCTAGCACATATTTAAGTTGAGTAATTGTCATGAATAGAGAATTTTGATACAAATATAAAAACAATCAATTTATTTTATAGTATAAAAAGTATTTTTTGATTGAAATTTAAAAATTGTTGATCAAGTTTGTTAATGAATGAATAAGTAACAGATAATCAAAATTAATTTAGATAGAGGTGCTTTATTTTGTGAATAATTGTTAAATAATGAAAAAATAATTTGTGCTAACTGGTTTAATTTAGCAATAGTACTGGTTTTTATTAATGTTAATTTTTTAAAAAAAATAGCTTCTTTTTTCTCATTTGTGTTTTTTTAGGTTTATTTTTGTTACCATGAAATTAATAGCACGCCTTTTTTTATTTCTTTTCATAGCTTTTTTATCAACGCCAACAATTATAAAGTTGATAGAAAAGTCTACTGACACAACTATATTTTTTAGTATGTCAGAGGAAGAGCATGCTAAAAAAGAAGTGAAAAACTTACCTTATATTGTTGATTCTTCTTCTTCTTTCGAATTAAAAGCAACAGTAGTTAGAAGTCTAATTCTTTCTGAGAATTTATCGAAACATGATAAGATCTCTAGACAAATATTTTCTCCCCCGCCCAACTGCGCTTAATACATTCAATTCGACTTTTTAGAAATTTTTGACAGCATTTTTTTAAATGTTAGTCAAGGTTTACATGTAATTTATTGTAGTATTATGACAAAAAAAATTAATCTTTTTGCCAACCTTAAATCTGATTTTGCATCTGGTTTAGTGGTTTTCTTGGTGGCTTTGCCATTGTGTTTAGGGATTGCAATGGCCTCAGGTGCACCCTTGTTTTCAGGTATTATTTCAGGTATTATTGGAGGGTTAGTAGTTGGTTATTTAAGCCAATCGCATATTAGTGTTTCTGGCCCAGCTGCTGGTTTGACAGCAATTATTCTAACCGCAATATCTGATTTGGGAGCTTTTGATATCTTTTTATCAGCTGTTTTTATTGCAGGCGTTTTTCAATTAATTTTAGGTTTTGTTAAAGCAGGAAGTATATCAAATTATTTCCCAACGAATGTTATCGAAGGAATGCTTGCAGGGATTGGAATTATCATTATTTTAAAACAATTGCCCCATGCTTTTGGTTACGATGCTGATTTTGAAGGGGATCAGTCTTTCTTTCAAGTAGATGGAGATAATACTTTTTCATCTTTGTTTAAAGTTTTAAATCATTTTCAACTAGGAGCGATAATTGTAACTTTAGTTTCATTGGTAATACTTATTTCTTGGGACAGAGTTCCTTTTTTGAAGAAAATAAAACTAGTTCCAGGAGCTTTGATTGCAGTAATTTCGGGAATTGTTATTAATGAAATATTTATTAGTACAGGAAGTTCTCTTGCTATTGCTAAGGACCATTTGGTGTCATTGCCAGTTCCTACTTCTTTTGATGAGCTTAAATCGATTATTGTTACTCCAAATTTTTCAGGATTAACTAATGCTCATGTTTGGACTGTTGGTATAACTATTGCTATTGTGGCTTCTATAGAAACCTTATTGTGTATTGAAGCTTCTGATAGATTAGATCCGCAAAAAAGATATACTAATACAAACGTTGAGTTAAAAGCTCAAGGAATAGGGAATATTATTAGTTCACTTATTGGTGGTTTACCAATGACATCAGTAGTAGTACGTTCATCAGCAAATAGTAATGCTGGAGCTAAATCAAAAATGTCTACAATTATTCATGGTGTATTATTGCTATTGAGTGTATTAGTTATTCCAGTGGTTTTAAATAAAATCCCATTGGCTACTTTAGCAACAATCTTGATATTAGTAGGGTATAAATTAGCTAAACCTTCTACAATCAAACATTTTTGGGAGAAAGGTAAGTATCAATTTGTACCATTTATAGCAACAATGGTTGCAGTTGTTGCAACTGACTTGTTAAAAGGAGTAATGTTAGGAATTGTTATCAGCGTTGTCTTTGTTTTAAAAGGAAATCTAAAAAGAGCTTATACGTTTAAAAAAGAAGAATATACTGATGGTGATATTATCCATATTGATTTAGCACAAGAAGTTTCATTCTTAAACAAAGCGGCAATTAAAAGTACTTTAAAGTCAATTCCTGAAAATTCAAAGGTGGTAATTACTGCTCATGATACCGTTTATATAGCGCATGATATTTTAGATTTAATTACTGAATTTAAAGAAACCAGAGCTGTAGATGCGAATATCAAAGTAAAATTAAAAGGCTTCAAGAAGGCATATCAATTAGAAAATACAGACGAAGTACCTAACCATGTATCCATTGAGCATTATTATGATGTAGCAAAACGAGTAATGGTTAAAAAAGAAAATTTTTAAAGTCGAACACAAATTATAGAAGATAAAAAGGTCTTTAAAAATTAAAAAATAGTTCAAATAAAATAAAGTTAAACAGAATAAAATTTAAAATAAGATGGTTGATTTTTATAAAAAAATATTAGATAATAATAAAGAATGGGTTGAAAAAGCATTAGAAAAAGATCCTAATTTTTTCGCTGATTTAGCAAAAGGCCAAAATCCACCATTATTGTGGATAGGATGTTCGGATAGTCGTGTTCCAGCAAATGAGATAATTGGAGCTAAAGCTGGTGAAGTTTTTGTTCATAGAAATATTGCTAATATGGTAGTTCACTCAGACATGAATATGTTAAGTGTATTAGATTATGCAGTGAATGTTTTAAAAGTGAAACACGTAATTGTTTGTGGTCACTATGGTTGTGGAGGTATAAAAGCAGCAATGGGTAATCAATCAGTTGGGATTATTGATAACTGGATTCGTCATATTAAAGACGAGTATCGTTTGCACAGTACTTATCTTGATTCAATCAAAGATGAAACAGAACGTTTTAATGCTTTTGTGGAAGTCAATGCAAAAGAACAAGTGTATAATTTATCCAAAACATCAATTGTACAAGGTGCTTGGAAAAATGGTCAAGATTTAACGCTTCACGGTTGGGTTTACGGATTGAATTCGGGATTTGTAACTGATTTGAATGTTAATATCAGTTCTAATGCAGAATTAGATGCTGTATATCAATTAAGTTTATAATAAAAAATCGCCTTATTAAAGGCGATTTTTTTTATTCATTATCTAAATTTTCATTAAAAGAAGATGGAAGTAGAGTAGGGATAAATTTAATCAAAATAGGAAGTAGTAAACTTCCCCCAGGAAGTAAAAAAATGGTTAATGATGGTATTGTTTTACAAATGTCTAATAACTGTTTTTTTACTTTTTTCTTTTCTTTTTCAGTCAAATCTCTTCTAGTAGAATAAGCCAATAAAAGCATAAGTTCTTTACTCTCTATAATTTCTTTGACTAATCTATTTTTATTACGACTAATAAGTGTAATCACACTTTGCGTAGTTTGGTCGTAAAAATGTTTTACTGGATTGGAATAATTAAAATACGGGATTTGTTTTTTATATTTAGTGATAAAAGTATCTGTGTTTTTAATACTTTCCGTTACAAAATCACTTGGCACTTTTATGGTTTGAGCTAATTTGTGTAAAAAATAAATCTCCTCATTTTCAATTTCACCATCACTCCATAATGCCATTCCAGCCATGTCAATCAAATAGAATTTTTCTAAATCAGAATCAAAATACTCTAAATTAAGTTCGTCTAAATTTTGAACACTAATTTTAGAAAACTTACTATAACGAACAGAAGCTTCAAAAAGTTTAATTAATAAATCATCATAATTAGATTTAGTAGTCTTAATTTTTAAGGCTAAAGTGACTAAGTTTATTACAGCTTCTTCAATTTTTTTCAGGTATTTTTCGGGTATTTTACCATTAATTAAATATTGTCTAAAAGCTAAAACATCGATAAAAAGCAATGCATTAGTTACAATATGAGAAAAGTTTTTATTGATAATATCTACATTAGTTTGAACTCGAGTATCAATAATTTTTTCTAAATTTAATGAAGGTGAACCATTAGGCAAAACTTTTTTAAACAAGTTAAAGCCTTGCGGGTGCATTTCATCATAAAAATCAAGACACTTTTTTATAAATGAAATTGGCTCAGCATCCTGAGTTGTTAATCCATAAATTCCGTACAAAGCATTCAATAAGGAAACTTTTGGTATTTCATTTTGTACCCAACCTTTGGTATCAATTGGAGTTGGAGTTTCAAACGAAACAATATGACCGTAAATAAAACCCGTTGCTCTTGTTTTTTTATAAAATGAATCAGCATCCAAGAAAATATGTTGTTTCTTGAATTCCTGTTTGATAAAAAATTTATCAATCCAACCAGATGCAGAAGGGTTAATCATAATCACTTTTTGAAATTACAAAGCTATGTTTTTTTATAGTTTTGATGTTATATAAAAATAAAAAAACCGACTCAATTTTGTTAAATTAAGTCGGTTCTAAGTTTTATTTATATACTATTTATTTTATAATTGCAGTACAAGCTACTCTTGCACCTGCATTTCCAGCTGGTTGAGAAGTAAAATCATCTGTGCCATCGTGAACAATTAATCCTTTACCTAAAATGTCTTTTGTTTGATCTCCACAACCAATACACCATTCGTCAGTAGTTAATTTAATAGATCCATTTCCTTTAGCATCAGCTGTAAAATTACCAATATCTCCTTTGTGATATTCGCCAACTCCCCATTTTCCATGTTTTTTAAAGGTTGGATTCCAATGTCCTCCAGCCGAACTTCCATCTGCAGCCGAACAATCTGATTTCTCATGGATGTGTATAGCATGGATACCTGGTTTTAATCCAGTTAGTTTAGCTTCGAATGTTACTTTTCCATCCTTTTCAATAAAAGTGGCTGTTCCAGCAACATTACTGTTACTTTTTGCTTCGAATGCAATATTTATTTTTTTAGTATCTGCCGATTTGTTTTGAGGTTTGCACCCAATTAAAACAGTACTAATGGCTAATGTAAATACAATAAATTTTTTCATGATTTTTTTGAATAAGATTTGATTTTATAAAAATACTATAAAAAGCAGCGAAAATCAAGGGCTAAATGGTATTTCTATTTTGATTTTTCTCCTACAAAATGATTTGTTGGCGATTTGAATAGAATATTAAAAGAAGTTAAACTACCGTAAATTCTTGTAATGTATTGCTGTAAATCTATTTTTTCAATTTCTTCTAGTTTACTTGAATTAATTTTTTGTTCCATTACGCGTAAACGATCTCGAACCATTACTATTTTATGAAAAAAAGTATCAATAGGAATTTCTTTTGCTGCTAAACCTGCTTGACCTGGATCTAAAATTATTTTACCTCCTTTCCATTTATCTCCAATAGGAACAATTTCTGAAACATCCGACCATTTTTTTAAGAGATCTCGCAAGCTTTGTTCTACTTCAGAAAAACTAACGGTATCTACTTCGTTTTCTGATGCTTCAATAATTTCAAATGTATCATCCAATGGAATTGTTTCTAATCCGTTTTCTATAAATGTTACCCAATATTCTTTTGATGAAACATTAGTAATTACTCCTTTTCCGTATTCAAGATGTGCAATTCGAGAACCTATTCCTAGTATTTTCATATGATTTTTTTTTTTATCTAAAATAGGAACAATTTTTGTTATTTCAAAAGAGCTAACTTTCTTTAATTTGTGTATTTTTATTCAAGCTTAACATGTTGTTTATTAGTGCGTAATTTAGTGAGGATTGAAAAAATATAATTATGAAAACACTTAAAATTGCTATGCTGTTCTTTCTTTGTTTTAATGTTTTAATAGGTTTTTCTCAAGAAAAAACTAGAAAACAAATCAGAACTGAACAAAAATTGAAAAAACAAAACGAGATAGAAAAATTGATTGAAGCTAAAGAATTTCAGTTTGTAGCACGAAATTCTAATTCACAGTATTTTCGAATGGTTGATTTAACTACTAATCCGAATTTTATAAAGTTTAAACCCAATTTCATAAAAAGTGAAATGCCTTTTTTTGGCAGAGGATTTAGTGGTTTAGCTTATGGAAGTAGTGATACAGGATTGAAATTTGAAGGAGAAGCAGAAAAATTCACAGTTCAAAAAAATAAAAAAGAATATATAATTAAGGTTTCTGTTAAAGGAAAGCAAGATTATTTTGAGATGACACTTTCTGTTTCTTTTGAAGGAAGTACAACATTATCAATTAACAGTAATAATAGAGGTTCTATTTCTTATTTTGGAGAAATAATGCCTTTAAAAGAAGAAAAGAAAGAATAATATATAAAAGAAAAAGACCGTTTTGTAGCGATGCAAAACGGTCTTTTTAAATCTATTCAAAATTGATTTTTAAAAGCAATATTTGTTTTCGGAAATAATTTTAGCACTAATAGTTCGTCTAATTTCTACAATATTAGGCATATTAGTGTATTTAGTATAACGTCTCAATCCCATTAACATCATGCGTTGTTCGTCGCCTTCGGCAAAAGATATAATGCTTTCTTTTCCTTTTTGGGTGACGATATCTACTGCTTTATACAAATACAATTTTGCCATAGCTATTTGCTCTTTTATATTGGCTTCACCTTCTTTTTTAGCTAATTTTTCTGTTCTTAAAATAGTAGATTCAGCCATGTAAATTTCGATTAAAATATCAGCTGAAGCTATTAATAATTGTTGGTGTTCGTCTAAATCAGGACCGTATTTTTGTACAGCGCCACCAGCAACCATTAAGAATGCTTTTTTCAATTTGCTGATCATTTCTTTTTCTTCAGAAAATAATTCGGAATAATCAGGAGTATCAAATGATGGAATTCCCATTAAATCCTCTTGTACTTTTGAAGCAGGACCTAATAAATCGACATGACCTTTCATGGCTTTTTTAATCAGCATTCCTACCGATAACATGCGGTTAATTTCATTTGTTCCTTCGTAAATTCGAGTAATTCTAGCATCACGCCAAGCACTTTCCATTGGTGTGTCTTCGGAGAATCCCATTCCTCCAAAAATTTGAATTCCTTCATCGGAACAATTCTGAATATCTTCAGAGACAGCTACTTTTAAAATAGCACATTCTATGGCAAATTCTTCTACACCTTTTAATTCAGCTTCTTGCTGTGGTGCGCCTTCACTTTCGCGAACAGAAATTCGTTCTTCAATACATTTTGCTGCTCTATAAACGGCACTTTCTCCAGCATAACAGCTTGTAGCCATTTCAGCTAGTTTGTATCTGATGGCTCCAAATTTTGCAATTGGAACATTAAATTGTACTCTTTCATTTGAATATTTGGCAGAACCAGTTATGATTCTTCGTTGTGAGTCCAAGCAGGCTGCTGCCAATTTGATTCGTCCTACATTCAATGCATTCATGGCAATTTTAAAACCATTTCCTCTTTCAGAAAGCATGTTTTCAACAGGAACTTTAGTTTCATTAAAGAACACTTGGCGAGTAGAGGAGGCACGAATTCCTAATTTATGCTCTTCTTGATTGGTAGAAATTCCGTTTTCGGGATTGTTTTCGACAATAAATCCGGTAATGTTTTTATCATCTCCAATTCTTGCAAAAACAATAAATAAAGAACAAAATCCAGCATTAGTAATCCACATTTTTTGCCCTGTAATCTTATAATATGTTCCATCTTCAGATAAAACAGCTTTAGTTTTTCCAGAATTTGCATCACTTCCCGCTCCAGGTTCAGTAAGGCAATAAGAACCAAACCATTCACCAGAAGCTAGTTTTGGAACATACTTTTGTTTTTGTTCTTCTGTTCCGTATAATGTGATTGGTAGTGTTCCAATTCCAGTATGCGCACCAAAAGCACTAGAAAATGATCCTGTTGCACCTGAAATATAGTCGCACACCAAAACGGTGTCGACAAATCCCATTCCCATTCCGCCATAGGCTTCCGGA
>WSSedL1CaDRAFT_10001793_pt1 | contig 11879 bp, 2 predicted proteins | sample WetSurSL1Cattail_FD_9464 | JGI IMG/M metagenome (IMG submission 9464)
GGGTGGATTTGCCGCTTCCTGGCGTCAGCGAGTTCATAAACAAAACAATGCCCCAGGGCGGGGAGCAACTGGCCGCCGACCCGCTTGAATTCTTAATGTCAGCCGCTACCATGCTCTGGCTGCTCGGCATCATGGCGATGCTACTATACAGTGCGGTATCTTTGATGCAGTTGCGTAGAAAACTTGTCGGAGCGGTATGGCTACGGGATAACATCCATCTCGCCGATCACATCTCAATGCCCTTTGTGATAGGTTTATTCCGGCCTGAAATCTATCTGCCGTCGGCCATATTATCCGAGGAGCAGGATTATATCATCCTGCACGAGCAGACGCATATCAGACGGCTTGACCATATCGTCAAGATGATTGCTTTTCTCACCCTTGCCATGCACTGGTTCAATCCGCTGGTGTGGGTGGCATTTGTCTGTTCTGTCAAGGACATGGAGATGTCCTGCGACGAGCGTGTCCTGAAACAAATGGGCGGCGGGATTAAGACGGCATATTCCACATCCCTGCTCTCCCTTGCGACAGGACGAAAGCTGGTTAACGGCAGCCTGTTGGCGTTTGGCGAGGGGAACATCAAGGGACGTATCAAGAATATTATGAACTTCAGGAAGCCTGCAGTTTGGATGGTCATAACTACGGTTATTGCGTGTATTGCCGTTACGTTGCTCCTGTTGGCGAACCCGGCAAAAGTGCTGGAACTTCCCGATGCAGCCTCCGTACTTTCCATGGATATGGAGCAATTTAACGAATACAAAACCCTTGGGGTCGTTAACATAACTGACAGCAGCAATGTTAAAACCGTACTGTCCTCTCTTTCTGGAGCAGGAAAAACGTTGCGGAGATCTGTAAACGATTATCCGGTACAGAAAAACTATCTCATCATCAGGCTTAACCTTGCGGGGGAGCGAAGGACGCTGTGCCTGTATGCTGAGGGAAATGCGTACTATATTGAGGAGCCGTATGTCGGGATATATCGAAGCGACAGGAACGCAAGCGTTGAAATATACAAAATATATACCGGTTCCGGCGGAATAAGCAATTTGCCGGATTCCGGCGTTATAAGTGATTCGCCGGAACAAATCGCGGAAGCTGAAGGCACGCCGGAATCGGCAGATAATTGGAACTATGACAGAGTAAAAATAACATTTTCTTCCGGAATGAATGGGGGCAAATCGGCAGACGAATTTGAGACGACAGCTTCAAAAATTGTGGCATATATTGATTCAACGATCCGGAATCGGCAACCGACTGAAAAAGTGGTAGACCTGGACAAAAACTATATCAACCAATACACTATACTGCTATCTAATCATATTGGCGGCTCCAGCTACGGTCTTTATTATGATACGCTGTATAACAAAGCCTATATTGCGGGAGACGGAGGCCTTTCCGAAACGAATACCAATTTTGCCCGTTATGTCGATTCACTTATGGAGAATACAGACATCAGGATTGCAATAGAGGATACTGATGCCGCAACTCTGTTTAAGAAATATGGATGGACGCTTGATTATCAGATCAATGCGATGAATAGTAAGCTCAATAATATAACTGTCCTGACCGGTTTCAATCCGAATGCTTATTACTTCGCATACAATAATGTTCTATCAACGGATATTGGTTTAGACATGAGTGGATACGCCAACTCTGCAAATATTGATGTTGATATTTATAGAATTAACGAGAGTATGCCGCAGGAGTTTTATCCGATACAGAATTGCAGGGGTATTGTAGTAAAAGTGAATGGTAAAATCATCGGCGCATTCATCAGCGCCGGACGGCACAGCACTTTTAGTGCCTGTAGTCTAAAGGGCAACAGTTTTGAAAAGGCAGCAGGTCAAACGCTTGACGGATGGCTTGCAGAAAGAGTTCAAGGAGATACCAACGATAAAAAGCTTTCAAAACTGGAACCTGAGCAGATAATCAAAGAATATTTCACCGCGTTGAATGAAAAAGACGCACAGACAGCTAAAAGCTGCATCTCGAAAAAGACGTTGTTGGGCAACCTTACCTCAAACATGCCGAACAATGAATTATTCAATGAGGGATATGGTCTGCTATTAACAGATTCTGACTTTAGTAACCTGAAGTCTGCGAAGCTTATAGAAGCCCAGTTGATAAATGAACCTAAAAACACCAGGACCTTCAGGATAACAGTAGACCTTCAGTATGAAAAGGTGATATCCATCGGCAGCGGGGAGCAGTCATGGGATTGCATCATGGTCTATGAATCTCCTCAGACGGGATGGAAAATAGAAAGCTTTGGACATTAGAGATTATAGCAAGGAAACTTCCGCTGGCCGGATACGTCGGATCAGCTCAGACAGATATCATTAAAAGAACTCCGCTGGCTTAGTGAAGAGTTAGCACTAGAACAGAAAACGTCATCCAAAGAACGTCATTCAAAGAACGTCATTCAAAGAACGTCATCCCAAAATCATAATTTAACAGGAAAATGTAATGGGTTCAATGATAAAAAAAGCTTGATTTCATGGGCTTTGACGGCATATTTTTCTGGCGTTTCGGGCGGTTTTTTGGTATAATATTGTTATGGAAAAAGAGTGTAACGATGTACTATTTACAAAAGAACAATAAAAGACGTCAGGAAGGCAGAATATCATTTTGTTGGAATACCTTGATTTGAAAAAGTATTAGAATATTTATTTTCATCATGGTGGCATCCGTTTTTATGTTGATTAGTGCGATGCGTGGACTGGACAGAAGGACAACCATGGATATGGATGCGATCATAGGACTGCAACCTGTTGTGGTTTGAGAAAGACTTCGGGGCAAGAAAATGAGTAGTAAAATGATGTGATCCGGCCCCTGAAAAAGGCTGGAAACAGGCATGACATAGACCAATGCCAAGTTTCAGATGAAGAGAGGCGAATCCATGATTCGTATTGCAATCTGCGATGACGAATTGCAGGAACTTGAACTTATTCACAGCTTGCTTACCACATACATGCAAAGGCATCCACAAGATGAAATAACAATACATTCCTTTTCCGCCCCTTTGGAAATGCTATCTTATGTGGCGGAGCATGGTGGGTTTGACATACTTCTGCTGGATATCTATATGGCTGGTATGCTGGGCACCGATGCAGCAAGAGAATTGCGGCAGCGAGGAGACAACGGAGAAATAATATTTCTTACCACCTCACGGGATCACGCTATTGAAGCTTTTGAAGTAGAAGCGGTACAATATTTGATCAAACCCTATGCTGAAGTGATGATTTTTGCGGCATTGGATAGGGTTATGCAACGTATGAACAGAGACAGGCGTGTTAGTCTCACTCTCAAAACATCAGAGGGGATTACCCGCCTTGCGATTCGGGATGTGGTGTTTACAGAAACAGGACGAAACAACTACCAGATTGTACATACGATTCAAGGGAAGAAGATTCAGGTGCGCATGACAGCCACGGAAATTTTTGAGTTGTTCTCACAGAACAAATTTTTCGTCCGGTGCGGTGCTTCCATAAACTTGAATCTCAAATACATCCGCCAGATTTCCAGGGATAACATAGCCTTTGATACCGGTGAGCACCTGGCTTACCCCTACCGTGCCTATCAGAAACTCAAAGAGGAGTTTATGCGGTTTCAAATGTTCACAGAGGAATAAAATGCGCCAATTACCCCTAAAATGATGGCAATTACCCCAAATGCAATTTTAGGGGCAGTATTGTGCTAGGATAATGCTAAGAAAGGAGGAGCCGAATGTTTTATACAGCATTTTTAATATTTTTCTCATTTTTGCAATCTGTTATCGGCTTTACGCTGATGTCATCCTCTGCCATGCGTTTTCGGGAGCCTGTCAAAAAACGGGTAATAGCAGGATTGCTTGTGATGCTTTGCGGGATAAGTATTCTTTCATATACATTATATACTCGGGGCATCAATTCGGTAGACAGTTTTGCGATAATTGTAATTCTGGTGATAGAGCTTTCGTGGTTTTTGATTTGCTCGGATGATTATTTTTTTGTGTCGCTTTTTAGTTTTCTGACCTTTGTTAATATTTATGTGTCTATTAGCTATATCAGTGATACTTTAGCTATGCATGCGGATGGGAACGCATTCATCATTGAACGCATCGTAATTCGCCTGGCAATATACCTGGCAATTCTTCCATTACTGTTTAAATTTATGCGCCCGCGTTTTCGCCGGCTGGTGGATGTTTTGGATCATGAATGGCGCGCAGCAGCGTTGGTGCCGTTGATGTTTTTAATAATCCAGATCATGGTGCTATACTATCCGGTGCCCTATTGGAATTGGAATAATAATAATTGGTACAGATTCATTATAGTCACTGTCTACATGCTGTTTATGGCAGTATATTTCATCTGGTATATACAGGCCAATGCCATTGTTGAAAAATATGCATTGGAAAAGCGGCAGCTGCTTATGGCACAGCAGGAGAAGCTGTGGGAATCAGAACTTGCCCGCCAGAAGGCGACAACAGCTTTGGCCTTTCAGCAACGGCACGATATGCATCACCACAACACAGTCATTGTTGGGATGTTACAAAGCGGGGATACGGATGAATTGAAGACCTATATGAAAAGCTTTGACGCAGCACTGGATGCACATAATGCCAACACCTTTTGCTCAAACCCAATTGCAAATAGCATATTTAACGTTTACGCAAGCAGGGCAGAGGCGGAGGGTATCAGGACGACATTTCGTGTAAGTGTGCCGGAGGGCATTGGTATTGATAACATTGACCTGACTTGTGTGCTTGGGAATACTTTGGAAAATGCGTTGGAGGGCTGTTTGCGGATGCCTGGGGAAGAGGAAAAGGAAATCATAGTCACCGTTAAATTTATTGATAACCGCTTACGTGTACAGGTAGAGAACACCTGCCGACAAGACATCGTTTTTGACGGCGAACTGCCGGTAACACAAAAGCAGGGTGGCGGAACGGGGACGAAAAGCATTCTCTACACCGCTGAACGTTACGATGGTACGGCGGGCTTCTCGTTATCTGACGGAAAATTCATCACTCAAATCGTACTCAATGCGAACTGAAACTACCTATGGTTAAATATGTCTAAAGCAGCTGTCAGCCATCTCTGACAGCTGTTTTTTTCGTCAAAAACAGGCAATTACCCCTAAAATGATGGCAATTACCCCAGAAAGGGTTTTTGCCTCTTATTTTTGCTAAAGTACAAAGTGAAGGAATCGATCGCAAAACTGATAAGGCGGAATTATGGCTGTCTTGTGCGAAAGAGCGTACTTAATCTAACTTAGCAGAAAGGATTATATTAAACAAAATGAAAAGACGATTAATTAGTATGTTGCTTTGTGCATGTATAGTGTTTAGTTCTGTACCTACTTTAGTTTATGCCTCAGAGCAAAGCACCAATCAAATCTTTAAAGATATTTCTCCCAATGACTGGTTTTATGATTCAGTCATGCAATCGGTTAATGAAAATATTTTCTCAGGTATCATGAAGGATACTTTTTCTCCGAATGATTCTATGACGCGAGCGATGTATGTAACAATTATGGGTCGCATTGCTCAAGTGGATAACAAGTATTCAACTCATAATTTTTCCTTTACTGATCTTAAAGCAGGCGCATATTATGTACCATATGTTGTGTGGGCAGTGGAAAAGGGCATAACACAAGGGATCGGGAATAATCAGTTCAGTCCTGACAGCAAAATAACCCGTGAGCAAATGGCAGCCTTTACTGTGAGATTTTTTAATGCCTATGAGATTCCCTTGCCTGAAAACACGGTAACGATATTGCCAAAGGATTTGGATAAAGTTTCCCCCTGGGCACAGGAGGCTGTCCTGAAGCTCTGGTCCAGCGGACTCTTAAAAGGTGATGAGAAGGGTAATTTCAACCCCGGAAACAGTGCAACCCGTGCAGAGGCTGCGGTGTTTTCCGTACGCATCGACGAGAAGGTTAAGCAGTGGTATATAAACACAGGCAAAATTGAAGATCCTAATCAAAACCTTACCACAAATCCTACCACAAATCCTACCACAAATCCTACCGATGGTCCTGGTTCATCGGTTACCTATTACAACCTATCTTTTGAAAGCAATGGTGGCAGCTTTGCGGACAGCTTTTCCCGCCGAGAAGGAGGAAATTTGTCCAAGCTTCCCGTGCCATACAAGGAAGGGTCTATCTTCGGCGGCTGGTATTATGACAAAGAACTGAAAAACCTTGTTGGCAGCAATGATTTGCTGCGTGGAAATCTTACCCTTTATGCAAAATGGGGTGATGCTGTCCCTCTTGCCGAGGCCGAAACACCACACTTTGCCAGTGCAATTGACCAAAGTAAAAATTTTACTATTAAAATATCAGGTTTACAGTCGATGTCGGCTGACGATGTTAAAAATCTTGTTACCGTCAAAAATTTCAACTCACAAGAGGATAAAGAGTGGGTAAAAATTGAGAAAATCGGCTCTGATTTCATTATATCAGGCATCAATTACGTCGGTGAAAATGGTGCCGGGCAGAATGGCTTTGAAGAAGGCGCAAGCTATAAACTCACCCTGAAGGATGAACGGCTTATGTTTGATGGCTTCCCTCAGGCGGCACGGGATTTTAACTTCACCATTAAAAAAGAAGATGTTTTCAATTTGAGTCTAAACGAAAAAATGAACTTCATTAAATTTGAAGACATCAGCAATATCAAGGAAAACGGTGCCAACGTCAGCACCATCAATTCTACTCCTTTAAAAGTAACCGAAAGCGGTTCCGGTGCGGGGGATTTAGTGGAAGGAACCTTTGCTTATATGCAAGGTTCTTTAGCCGTGGGGGATACCGTCAGTATTTACGAAGGGATTGACCCAAGAGAGCGTGTGCTGGATGATACACGTGAAGGGTCAAAGGGCAATATCGCCTATGTGGAGATTACTTCTGCTGCCGGGACAACCTACGGCTATAAAACTGCCGATGCAGAGGAGGTTTTGTTCACACCTGATGTGCTGCCTGTTTCTGTTGATGCGGACATAGATGGAAACGCATACAATAGTTCCATCACAGTAGCGAAGGCTGCCATGGACTTTTCGGACGATTTGTATGCCGCGATAGGGCTTGATTCCCAGACAACGGTGGATGTGGGCGACTATATCTCCTTTTACGCCGGCGATTTAACCGCGGCTTCCAGTGGAAGCAATGGACCCAAGCAGGAAGGTTCCGGCTTGATTACAGAGGTGACTTTTGACGGCGACTCCTATATTATTGCCTATGAAACGGTTACGGCAGAAGAAATGCTCGCGGCTATGGACATGTACAACACCGATCCCGTCGATGGCGATGAAATGCTGAAGAACTTAGATATTGAGGCCTTTGAGACCAATATTGAACAGCAGGCAGTGGAGAGCGGCTTTGCCGACAATGCCGGTCAATATCTCGCCGCCATGGCAATGGAAACAAAAGCGTTCACTGAAATCAATGAAGACTTTGAACTTCGCAACTATGAGATATTAAATCAAAATGGCGAGCCCTTAAGTCCTGAAGATGTTCAACTCATGGCTGATAGTAAAATGAGTGTTAAAGTTGAGGTGGATCCGCCGGAGGCCTCCATCAGCAAAGACCTGCAGCATTTTGACGGCGTCTCCGGCCTGCGCCTTACCTTGAAAATCAAAGCTAAAATTACCATTGGACCCAAAAACCCAGAAGATGGCGATGCACAAGTCGTCATTACCCTGACCGGTGAATTCGAGGAAGAAGTCCATGTGGGCATCAACATCGACGGTGGCGCACGCTGGGAATGGTGGGCTATTTTCCCATACATTGCCGAGTATGAGGTAACCGCCAATATTGACCTTTTTAACTATACAGGTCTTAAATTCCATGCAAGCATAGTGACAAAGGAATATGAGGATACAAAGTGGACTGAAAATGAGGAACTGAAGAACGTTGTCGATGAGCTGAAGAAGCTGGTGGATGAGGTTAAGGAAGGTCTTGGCAGTGAGGAAGAGGAAGAGGACCCGGCCAATGACCTGATTAAAAAATATAAGGCAATGATGGATACGGAAAGCGACTGGGTGACTCTTGTGGAGAAGGAGATGTGGAGCTATTCATATAAAATTCCACCCATCATGATTATTGAAATAAAAATTGAGCTCAAGTTCGTTATCCAAGCCAACATGAATATATCCCTGGGTGCAGAATTCTGGTACAAGACTGCAAAACGTTACACCTACAATGTTGAGGTTTTTGCTGGAAATGTAAACAGTGACGTCATTGATTTGGTAGAAGAGCAATACGAGTTTATTTTTTACGTCATGGGCACATTGGGACTGCGCGCGGGCTTACAGGTGGAGGCGAAAATCTGCCTTTTCTCCGAAAAATTCGCAAGCGTCGGCTTTGCTGCGGAGGCAGGCGCCTATATCAAGATGTATGGTTACTTCTATTATCAACTGACCTATAGTGCTTCGGCGGGAAAGGAAAGCAAATATTCAGGCGCACTCTATTTTGAACTGGGCATCTATCTGGAGATTACCTTTGAAGCTCAAGCCTTTGCCGGAACATTCTCCTATAACCCTACCCTCTATGAAAACGAATGGCCGCTATGGTCGGCGGGTATGCGGGAGAATATACAAGACTTTGCCTATGAGGCAAGGGAGGCGCCTGGGCTTTCTATGAAAAAGGCGATTAAATCAACGTTTGTGCCAGACGGTGTCTTCGAAATGCTCTACCTTGATTTGAAGACGGGCGACAGCGGCACTAAGATTTATGATGATTCCGAGACGTATTTTACCATTGAGATGACCAATGACAAGTTCAGCTATGACAGAAGCACGAACAGGCTGACGTTAACACCGGCTGAAAATGATATTACGCTGGACGGTCAAATGGTGGTTAGCTGGATCAATCAGCCCCTTGCATGGACATCAAAGCCAATTAGCACGAAGATCAATTTGCATTGGGACAATCTGAACGATGGCTATGCTATTGTATTTAATTCAAATGGCGGAAGCAGCATTCCAATTATGATTAAAAAATATGGAGCAGCCATTGTTTCTCCTGCTGATCCCGTGAAAAAGGGCTATATCTTTGACGGTTGGTACTCAGAGGAAGGCTTAACCCAGCGCTATACCATCCCCGCAAACATGCCAAACATAGACATGGAGGTCTATGCAAAGTGGACACCGGCTACCGACACACCTTACAAGGTGGAGCATTTCGGTGAAGTCTTGGGCAGCAGTCAGTACGCGATATTAGACACTGTAGAGCTAACCGGCACAACTGACAGCACTGTTTCTGCCGCCACTAAAAATTATGTGGGATATGTTACGCCAGAAAGCGGGCAAATCACCATAGCACCTGACGGCAGCGGTATTCTGCGATATTACTATGACAGAGAGAGGTATACATTAATATTCGACCCAGGAGAGGCACAGGGCGAAAATCTTGTCAGTGAGCTGAAATACGGCGCGAAAATTGCAGCCCCCGCCTTAAGCTCCAAAGGGTATGCCTTCACTGGCTGGAGTCCTGCCATAGCTGAAAATGCAGCAATGCCAGCTGAAGATATCACCTTTACGGCACAATGGTCGCCTGCGGACGATACCCCTTATCGTGTGGAGTACTATGTGGAGCAGACAAACGGAAAATTTACGCTGCAAAGTCTGGATGATACCAAAACAGGCATAACAGGAAGTAAAGTAGACATCCAAACGATCTTTGACAATAGCTACTCTGTAGACAAGGGCATTACCTATAAGGATACAACGGTAAATGGTGAAGTCACAACCACGCCCATAATCTCAAATGACGGTAAACTGATTATTAAGGTTAATTATCAGCGTGAGAGCCATGATGCAATTTTTGATCCTGCTAATGGAGAAGATAAGAAAACAATTAGAGTTAAGTATCAGGGCACTATAATGCAACCAAACCTGAATCCCACAAAGCAGGGCTATGTCTTTGCAGGTTGGGAGGGCTACGTCACAGGAGCTGTCATGGGTACGGCGGACATTACCTATACGGCTAAATGGGAGCCGGCGGAAGATACTGCCTATACCGTTAAGCATATTCGTGAGGATCTAAACGGTAGCTACCCCGTAATCGGAGATTTAGTGGAAACCGAAATTAAGTACGGAACGACTGAAGCTCGGACGGAAGCTCAGACTAAGAACTACGAAGGCTTTACAGGCAACGCGGTTGAACAGGTCGAAATTCTGCCCGATGGCACTGCGGTCGCCGAAATCAAGTACAGCCGCAACAGCTACACTGTAAACTGGATTGCTGAGGGCAACACCTATAAGACAGAGCAGGTGAAATTCGGTATAATGATCACAGAACCCGCGACCAATCCGACAAAGCAAGGCTATGTTTTTGCCTCCTGGAGCGGCTTGGGCACTGGCGCAACCATGGGAATCACTGGGCAGACCTTCACAGCAGCATGGGACCCTGCAACGGATACCATCTATACTGTAAAACATATCCGTGAGGATTCGAGCGGCAACTATACTATCCAGGAACTCGAAGAAAAGAAGGGAATAACGGGAACCCAAACGGCGGCTTCTCCGAAAACCTACGAAGGATTCACAGTCAATACAAACTATGCCCAAGTAAACATTGAACCTGATGGCACCAGTATTTCCACTATTTTATATCAACGCAACAGTTATAACATCACATGGATCGCCAACAGCGAAGTCTATGAAACCACCCCAAATGTCAAGTATGGTGTGACGATTAACTTGCCGGACAGCACACCGGATAACAAAACAGGCTATACCTTTGATGAGTGGAGCAATGTTCCCGATACCATGCCTGCGAAAGACAGCAGCTATGAGGCGAGCTGGACAGCCAACACCTATAAAGTTACTTTCAATGCGACTAGCGGTGTGGCGCCGGACGTGAAGTTCAAGATAGTTACATATGACAGCAGCTATGGCGAGCTTCCTGCCACGACTCAGGCCGGCTACCAATTTGTCAGCTGGACAGATGCAAGTGGTGCTGCTATTACAGCTGACACGACTGTAAGAACCGCTTCCGACCATGAGCTTACGGCAACCTGGGCAGCCAATGATGCAACCGCCTATTTCGTGCAGCATTATCAGCAAAATATCGAAGGGGATGGCTATACACAGGTTGGCAGTGATGTGAAGTATGGCGAAACCGACACCTATACAGCGGCTGTTGCCAATAGCTATCCAGGCTTTGCAGCACAGAATGTCGTTCAGGAAATGATTGCCGGAGACGGTACAACAGGGATCAAAATTTACTATAATCGAAAGGTTCACACCGTTACATGGAACATAGACGGCACAGCAAGCACAGCAGACTACCGCTATGGTGCAAGTATTGCAGTACCGGCTGCAGTACGCACCGGCTACACCTTTGAAGGCTGGAATGTGGCCGTTGCGAGTACTATGCCCGATAGCAACTTGAGCTATACGGCGACCTGGACGGCAAAGCAGTATAGTATTTCTTTCGACGGAAACGGCGGCAGTACGCCTAATCCTGTAACGGTCACCTATGACAGTACCTATGCAGGCTTGGCTACGCCCGTTCGAACGGGCTATGACTTTGCCGGGTGGTTCACAGCAGCAAGTGGTGGAACAAGGGTTATGGAGATTACGAAAGTAGATATCACAGAGAATCAGACTCTGTACGCCCATTGGACAGCCAAGCAATACATAGTCAGCTTTGACCTGAATACAGGCGCAGGTACAGCACCTGAAGCAATCACCGTTACCTATGACGGCACCTACACAGCCTTGCCGGAAAACAGCGCAGGCAAGACGGGCTATACCTTTTCAGGCTGGTACACTGCGGCAAGCGGCGGCAACAGAATCACAGGCACAACCATTGTAAGCACCGCAAGCCAGCACACCCTTTATGCTCAGTGGCAGGCAAATACCTATCATATCGTATTTGATGCAAATGGCGGCAGTGGT
>WSSedL1CaDRAFT_10001794_pt1 | contig 11877 bp, 11 predicted proteins | sample WetSurSL1Cattail_FD_9464 | JGI IMG/M metagenome (IMG submission 9464)
TNTTTTTGTAAGCCAAGGTGCAACCACTTGGCCTATATATTTTATTTTTGAATAATTACTCAATCTGGAATCGGAGGGGTTGCATTTCGATTTGCAATTGAGGAAGTTTTTTCGCCCTGCTGAATAACCGTTTAGGCGGGCATGGTGTCTATATTCTGGATGAACCGGAAGCGGCGCTTTCTCCACAAAGGCAGCTTGCCATGCTTTGCCGCATTGACGGTTTGGTGAAACAGGATTCCCAACTGATTATAGCCACCCATTCTCCGATCTTAACGTCCTATCCCAACAGTATCATCTATACGTTCTCTGAAAAAGCGATACAGCAGACTGAATATGAAGAGACAGAGAATTATCAAATTACCAAATCTTTTTTAAACAACTACAAAAACATGCTGAATGAGTTGTTGGATTAACTGAACCGATCTATACGGCGGATCTTAAATGGTACTAAATAGTTCGGCTTGCCGCGCCACTGTAATAGCTGATTATATCGCCGCTCAATTCAACACCTTCATAACATTCTGAACTTCTTCTTTCGTTTGACTGCTGTTCAGATAATCATAGGAATAGAACATGAAGCCGTCACATGAGGTTTTGCGCCCCATATCTACCTGCTGAGCCAGAATATTGTCAGACTTTTTCCATGTGCCGCTGTCCACATCCGACCCCGCCTTATAAACCGCCAATCCAAAATATAATTTTGTATTGGCATTGGTAACAAGTTTGCGCCAGCTTTGCACGGCGGTATTATACGGGAGTACAGGATTGTCAAAATTCACATAAAGCTGAGGACAGATATAATCGATATATCCCTGTGTACTGCACCACGCGTTGACATCAGCGCCCATGTTCAGGTCATTCTGTACATTGCCCTGCGGAGCAATTCCAAACGCGGCACTTGGCTTGACCGATTTTATTTCGCTGTAAACAAGCGACACCAAAGCGTTGATGTTCGCACGCCGCCATTCGGCCAAACTCAGCGGCGTTCCGCTTTTTGATGCGCTGGAACAATAGCTGTCATAAGCCGTTTTATCAAAGACCGAATCTTGCGTAGGATAAAAATAATCATCGAACTGAATGCCGTCCACATCATAATTCTGGGCGATTTCCTTTGCCCCGTCCGCAATCAGCTTGCGCACCTGCGAATAAGCAGGATTGTAATATTTACCGTCTCCACTATCCACCACCCACCCGGATTTTGACGCGTCGCTCTTCCATGTATTATATAAATTCCCCTGTGCTAATATAGAAGGAGTGCCGGAAATTTGTATTCTAAGTGGATTTACCCAAGCATGAAGTTTCATTCCGGCCTTGTGGGATGCTGAAACCATGTATGCAAGCGGATCATAGCCCGGGTTCACGCCCTGCGTCCCCCCCACAATATGGCTCCACGGAAAATAGGAAGATTTATAAAGTGCGTCACCAAACGGGCGTACATGAACGATTAAAGTATTCATATTACAGCTTTTTGCATTTGAAATAATCGTGTCAAATTTTTTCTGAAAGGCTTTTTCGCTTTTATCCTCTTCCTTACTCATATCCAAACTCATGAATGGAACCCAAACCGCACGCATTTCACCGGATACAGCGGAAACGGAGACGACAGGCTCGGAATTTGAAGCGGTTACGCTTTGCGATGAAACAGATGCCGCTGCGAATTTTGCAGAACCAGCAGAACTGCTGTTTGATGCAAATGCAGATTGTGAAGAGGCAGGGGAACCCGACACCATAACGGATTGCGGGGAGGATATTGCCAGTCCGTTGGAGTTTTTTTTATTGCCGAAATTAATCGCCATTGTAACCGCAATGGCAGCGGCCATAAGGCATGCGCAAACCAAAATACTGTGTCTGTCAAAAAGCTTGATTACCATAAAATATCATTCCTTTCTTTACTGAATACTTCCTGTCCTTTTCCACCCTCATGATTGCAATTTAATACTGCCTCCTAAAAAAGACAAAGGAATTAGTATGAACCGTCGGCTATAACCGACGCTAATTGACTTTATAAAGAGTGTTGACAGAAGGCTTTTTATAGTGTAGGATACATGATAACATGACAACAGAGGTGTAATGATGTTCTTGATTTTTGGATTTACAAATGGTACCAGTGACATTGGGACGCACAAATGCTGCTTTTTTTCCTGCTGCGGAGCAAGTGGAGCGATGGGTGTTGTGACGTGTACTTTTCAGCAGTTCACTTTATTTTTTATCCCGATTTTTCGCTTTGGCAAACGGTACTTTGTCACCTGCCCCAGCTGCGGCACAGTTTATGAGATGTCAAAGGAAGAGGGCCGTCGCATAGAACACGATTACACCGCTGAAATCGACCCAAACAGTATTTATGTAGTACAAAGATCAAGCCGGAAGGTTTGCCCGAACTGCAAATGCGCGGTTGACCAAAGCAGCCGGTACTGCCCCAACTGCGGAACCAGCCTGTTCTAACAAAGACAATTGCGGTTTATTGTCTTATGGAGGAAGACATGCCTTATTATATATATTGCGGATATTACCTGATTATTATTAATTTAATTGCCATTATTGTAACAATATACGATAAGCATCAGTCAAAAAAGCATTTATGGCGTGTTCCTGAAAACACACTTTTATTCATTTCTATCATCGGCGGCTCCCCCGCTATGCTGATTACCATGAAGTTGATTCGCCATAAAACACAGCATAAAAAATTCATGATAGGAATCCCTGTCATCATTATATTTCAGGCCCTCACAGCATATTTTATATTTAAATAATTCCAATTAGGCCGCCAGATACCGAAGTCTGGCGGCCATGTTTTATTTAATATAATGAAGAACAGTTTATGCTTTTTAAAAGCTAAAAAAAGATAGATAAATTAAATTGAAAATTCTTCCAATATTTTAACAATTGCACAAATGCACGCCCTTGTATTTGTGCAATATATATGATACAATTTGATTGTAAACTAAAAAGGAGGGATACCATGAAGCTATATGATATTAGTGCAGGCGAATTCATAGCCCTGCTCGAACACACAAAAGGGAATATTTATCTGGCTACCGGCGACGGAGTTTTCTTCAATCTGAGCAGCAAACTTTCACAGCTCTATTGTATCAAAATGCTCCTTGACGGTTCAAAAGGAAATGAAATGTCTCCGGAGATCAAAATTGAGGATGAGAGTGACAGAAAGATGTTCCAGCAATATTTAGTAAATCGCCACACAAAATGTGGCAATTTAGTCAGATAATTGTTGTATTTATGATGTTTCCATGATATAATTTATCCGAAATAAAATATTATTGGGTTAGGAGGTATAATTATGAAACTATATGACATTGATGTTGTAAAACTAATTGGTCTTTTAGACAAAGCAAAAGGAAATGTTTATCTTGTCACAGAAGATGGAAACACACTTAATCTCAAAAGTAAACTTTGCCAATTATATGGCGTGAGGACTCTTTTGGAAAGTGCGAAAAATTCAACTGTTTCTGCTGAACTGAATGTTGAGAATCCTGAGGACGAATTAATGTTCATCAATTATATGATGAGTAAATAAACTGTTTACAAATTGGGGCGCCGCTGTGATATACAGCGGCGCCCTTTCTTAATTAATATTCTAAAGTTTAATAGGCTGCACTGAGCGGATTCAGTACTCCGTAACCTTTGTTCTCCATATCATCAATAAATTTAATTGCTTTCCCCGCACCTAGAGCTACGCAAATTTGAGAATCCGGTGCAATGTTTACCGGCATCTTCACTTTTTTAGAAATCAGCTGGTCAAAGCCATAAAGCTCAGCTGACCCGCCAGTTAAGATAATCCCGTCGGAGTATACATCTCCCATTAATTCCGGAGGGGTTTTTTCGAGCATTTCCTGAATCATGCGGGTAATTTGCATGGCAGGTTCAATCAGCGCTTCCAGCGTTTCATCACAGGAAATATCAGCCCACTGCGGCAGCCCGGTCATCGCATTTCTACCCTTTACCCTGTGCTTGGTGATATCCTTCCTCGGATACACACAGCCAATGGTCATTTTTGCTTCTTCTGCCATACGCTGACCGATAATCAGGTTATATTTTCTTCTGATATACTTTATGATTGCCTCATCAAACGCATTTCCCGCAATTTTAACTGAACGTGATATGGCAATTCCGCTCAGAGAAAGTACCGCCATATCAGTCGTACCGCCGCCGATATCCACAACCAAAGTTCCGTGGGGGGTAGAAATATCCACCCCTGCGCCAAGTGCGGCGGCAACAGGCTCCTCAATCAAACAGATCTTACGCACACCTGCCGCACTGATTGCATCAACAACTGCACGCTTCTCCACCTCTGTAATCTGGCACGGAACACTTACAACCACACGCGGCATGAAAACTTTGCTTCCATTGATTTTTTTAAGATATGCGCTGATTAAATATTGTGCCATATCAAAATTCGAAATAACACCGTTGCAAAGCGGATGGCAAACATCAATTTTATCCGAGGTGCGACCCACCATCGCATATGCTTCTCTGCCAGTTGCAACTACTTGATCTGTTTCTACATTAACAGCAATAATTGCCGGCTCATTAAGTATGATGCCCTTCCCGTCAAGATATATCTTAACAGCCGATGTACCAAGGTCCATCGCGATATCAGTACCAAGCACATAATCACATCCAATCCTATATTAACCATTATTATATTACACAATTCGTCACATTTCAACTAATTCAGGCACACTTCCGCAATTGCAGCACAGGCAACCTCCTGTGCGCCGCTGCGAAATAACACCAAAGCGCATTCACAGAGCGTCGCGCCGGTAGTAACGATATCGTCAATCAAAAGAATTTTTTTCCCAACAAATAAATCTTTGTTCAGAGGTCGATAAGCACCGTGAACATTTTGACGGCGTTCTTTTTCGCTTAGCTTATGCTGTTCTTGATTGTCGGTCACCTTCATCAGGCAATCCCGGTAGGGAATGTCAATTCGTCTGGCAACATCCCTGGCAATCAGTTCAGATTGATTATAGCCCCGGAATTTTCGCCTTTTAGCGGAAATTGGGACCGAGGTAACTGTGTCAAATTCTACATTTAAATATTTTTGAATAATCTCCTCCGCCATCTTTTCGGCATAAAATGCAGCAAATTGCTTTTGATTCTGAAATTTAAAACGGATGATAGACTGTCGAACTTGGCCGCTGTAAGAATATGGAACCATACATGGAATAGTTTTTCCCAACTCCGGTACATTCATGTACTTAGCTGAATGAATGCATAAGATTTGTTTCTCACATTTCTTACAGGTTTTGGTGCCGGATGGAATTACCGCGCGGCAAAAAATACAACGGGGTGGAAAAATAAGATCCAACAAAGCAACGCCTGCTTCTTTAAATCTCATTTTGCTCTCCTCCGGTCAAAAAATAGTACAGCCCTGCATAACGGTGGGTTTTTTTATCGTTTTCAACCATTGTCTGAATCGTTCTCTGCGTACCTACCAAAATCAAAAGGGATTTCGCCCTTGTAATACCGGTGTAAAGCAAATTCCGATAGTAAAGCTGAGGCGCTCCCTGATACATAGGCATAACAACGGCAGGAAATTCATTTCCCTGACTTTTGTGCACCGTCATCGCATAAGCCAGCTCTAATTCGGATGCGGTTTCCAATTCGTAAATCACAAAACGGTCATCAATCTGGACCGTCACAGTCGAAGCGCGTCGGTCAATTTCACAGAGCACTCCCATATCCCCATTGAAGATGCCTTCCCCGTTTGTTCCGTCCAACTTTGTCCAAGGCAAATCGTAGTTATTTTTAATCTGCATTACCTTGTCGCCCTCACGGAAAAGGGTCCCGTTTATCGTGATCTCTTTTTTTGTCTTATCCGGGGGATTCATTGCGGCCTGAAGCTTTCTGTTCAGTTCTCCCGTACCCAGTTCCCCTTTTCTTCCCGGGGAAAGCACCTGTATGTCCGTAAGAGGTGAATAGCCGTAACTGGCAGGCAGACGTGCGTTACAGAGGTCTACAATGATAGCGGAGATTTCAGCGGGGTCGTAACAGGGCAAAAAGAAAAAATCGCTTGTTCTGACGGCCAGTTCAGGCATTTGCCCTGCAACAATTTTATGGGCATTCGTTACAATCAGGCTTTCCATGGATTGACGAAAAATCTGATCCAGCTGCACAACAGGCAGCAGATTGGACGCAATCAGGTCTGCCAGCACATTCCCCGGCCCAACCGATGGAAGCTGGTCGCAGTCGCCCACCATAATCAAACGGCAGCCAAGTGGCAGCGCGCGCAATACAGCTTCAAAAACAGTAGTCTCAACCATAGAGAGCTCATCGATTACCAAAGCGTCGCATTCCAATAAATTTTTTTCATTTTTTGCAAAAACAGGCAAATCGTCTTCGTTCCACTCAACTTGCAGCAAACGGTGAATTGTTTTTGCTTCCTGCTCCGTCAATTCTGACATGCGCTTTGCCGCTCTTCCTGTTGGCGCGGCAAGCAGTACTTTTTCACCTTTTTGTTCCAATATTTTGATGATCGCATTGAGAGTCGTCGTTTTTCCCGTGCCGGGGCCTCCGGTCAAAATCAGGACCCCTTTTGAAAGCGCCTCTCGAATGGCCTGTTTCTGCCTGTCAGCATATTGAATCTGAAACGCCGCTTCAATTCCGATTATATAATTTTCGATTCCGATAATGCATTGGGCAGGATAGCGCAGCATCATAGCCAGTCTGCCTGCTGAGTAAACCTCCGAACGGTACAGCTTTGGGGTGAAAATGAATTCTTTTCCATTAAATACAGTTGACACGACAGAGGCTTCTGCCTTGAGTGCTTCAAGAGTTTCAGCAGCCAGTTCTTTTTCCACTCCAAGCATTCTGGCGGCCGCTTCAAGAAGTTTATTTGCCGGTAGGCAGGTATGTCCGTTATTTATATTATGCTTTAATACATGTAAGATTCCCGCCCTTATTCTGCAGTTATCATCCTGTGGGCGTTCCAGTGAAGCGGCAATTCCATCGGCACGGTCAAAGCCGATTTCGAGGCTGTCATCACAAAGGCAATACGGGTCTTCCTGAACACGTTCCGCCGACTGAGCGCCGAAAAGCTTCCACACTCTGACAGCTTCTTCCGGTGAAATTCCAAAGCTGCCAAGATAAAGCATAATCTCCTTTATCCCATGGATTGTTTTTATTTCATCGCTCATTTTTTGTGCCTTTGATTTGGTGATACCTTTGATTACGCAGAGGCGGTCCGGCTCATTTTCCAGAACACTCAGAGAATTTTCGCCAAAAGCATCCACAATTTTCGCTGCCATTCCCGGACCGATTCCTTTGACTGCGCCGGAAGACAGGTACTTGAGCATTGCTGCAGTTGTGGCAGGTTTGGAACGCTCAAAAGCTTCCACTTTAAACTGAGTGCCATAGTTGGGATTGTTTACCCAATTGCCTACCACGCGAAGCTCTTCCCCTACACTGACCCACGGCATGGCACCGACTGCCGTAACCAGTTCTTCCCCATTGTTTATTGCCAGTATACTATATCCGTTTTTTTCATTTCTAAAAATGACCTGCTCCACAGAGCCGGTCATTTCAAGGAGTTTATCATCCTGCATTTTAAATCCTCAGCATTACCGTAATTACTCAATTCGATCAGCCAATTACCCTCAGCTAAGCCGAGGTTTGAATTTGCCGTGAAAACTTTCTAAAAATGACTTTTAGAAAGTTGGTTGAAACAAAATTAGCATTAATCATAATTAGTATAGTACATTCGCTATGTAATGTAAACCTGTTACCCTAATAATTCAGCCAATTCTTCCGGCGTGCAAACCTCTACACCCGGATTCCGCGCACTAATAATCCGACATATTTTACGTGTTTCTTCGTCCATGCCGCAATCTACACAAATTAATTTTTTATCTTCACCAGCAACCCATTTAAGCCTTTCTATCGCGCTGGTCATCATGATCTCAGCGCCCTCTTCATGGCCGCTGATCGTAAGAATCAGGTATAGCTTTCCGGAATTATTAGTCTTCAGCATACGGGAAATCAAAAAACGGACGAGATCTGCGGCGCCGACAACCGCCAACAGTACAAATGAGATTGCTGATACTGTTTCGAGCATAAAAATCACCTCACCACAGTTTATGTGATGAGGTGAAAAAATGCTAAGGAATCATTTATTAAATAATGGCTTGCAACCAGCCAACAAATTGGGTGTCAGGATAAATTGTTCGCTTTGACTTATTTTTCGAGCGCCGCTTTCAAAGCATCAACCTTGTCTCGCTTTTCCCAGGTAACGTTTAAATCTTCACGGCCCATGTGTCCATAATTTGAGATAGCACGGTAAATTGGTTTACGAAGATCCAAGTTTTTGATAATAGCGGTCGGACGTAAGTCAAACACCTTGGAAACAGCGGAAGCGAGTTCTTCATTGCTGTATGCCGATGTGCCAAAGGTTTCCACCATAATTGACACAGGCCTTGCAACTCCGATTGCATAAGCGAGCTGAACTTCACACTTTTTTGCAAGCCCTGCAGCAACAATGTTTTTTGCCACATGACGGGCCGCATAAGCCGCTGAGCGGTCTACCTTAGTTGGATCCTTCCCCGAGAAAGAACCGCCTCCATGCCTGCCGTAGCCGCCGTACGTATCAACGATAATTTTTCTTCCCGTCAGTCCGCTGTCGCTCACCGGGCCGCCGATGACAAACCGCCCGGTCGGGTTCACGTAAAACTTCGTCTTATCATCGAGCCATTTTGCAGGAATAATCGCTTTGATTACCTTTTCAATAATATCTTTTCTGATTTGCTCCAATGTAACGTCCGGGTCATGCTGAGCGGAAACGACTACGGTATCGACACGCACCGGTTTATCGCCATCATATTCAACGGTAACCTGGGTTTTGCCGTCCGGCCTCAGATAGGATAGAGTCCCGTCTTTTCTGACCGCGCTTAAACGCTTTGAAAGCCTGTGTGAAAGCGAAATGGCGAGCGGCATTAATTCCGGAGTTTCGTCGCAGGCAAAGCCAAACATCATCCCTTGGTCGCCCGCGCCGATCACATCATTTTCGTCGGTTGCGCCGTTTTTCGCTTCATAAGATTCATTTACTCCCATCGCAATATCCGGCGACTGAACATCAATTGAAGTGATGACTCCGCAGGTATTGCCGTCAAAACCATAGGCAGGGTTGTCATAGCCGATATCCCTCACAACGCCCCGTGCAATTGACGCAATATCCACATAACAGTCGGTAGATATTTCACCCATTACGTGGATAACCCCCGTCGTAGCGGTTACTTCACAGGCGACATGTGCCTTCGGGTCTTGAACAATAATTTCATCAAGCACAGCGTCAGCAATCTGGTCACAAAGCTTGTCCGGGTGGCCTTCCGTTACAGACTCAGAAGTAAAAAAATGATTTGCCATAAATATTCCTCCTATAAAAGTAATTTATAAAATAAAAACGCCATCCGGAAAATCCGAATGACGTTTATCGCTACCTCATCTATCGGCTTCACCGCAGGATTTGGCACCTTACATACTGTAGGTTGTCGGACATCATCGGGCCTGTTCCCTCCGTCACTCTTGATAAGGACATATTTAATTTTATGAATCTATTATATCATGTTTCTCGAATTTCGTAAATATGCAAAATCAGCAAAGTGTAAGCTTTCTTTTTGAATTAACTGTTATTTTGCACAAAAATCATTTAAAATCACCGGTGTAAAATGGGGCTGACCTTTTTGTAAATGATAAGAGTAAGCACAGAAACCATGATACCTTTTAATAAATTGAACGGAGTCACTGCAAAGAAGACAAAGGTTAGAAGATTATTAATCGCAGGATTGACTGCCGTTCCCATACCTACTAGTGCGTCAATCGGCATATGAAACAATTTTGCATAAACAGGCAACAGTACATAGGCATTGATCACACAGCCAACAATAATCAAGCAAACCGTACCGACCGTTAACCCAATGATCGCATGTTTTCTCGTCTTACTGAGCTTGTAGATCATCGCGCTCGGTACGACCATCGCACAGCCAAACAGAAAATTTGCCAGTTCACCGATTCCTCCTGTCGAGGTTCCTTGTATCATAATGTGAAGCAAATTTTTAATCAATTCCATCAAAACGCCGGCAAGCGGGCCAATTGCAAAGCTGCCGATCAGAACCGGAATATCGCTAAGGTCGATCTTATAAAAACTCGGTGCGAACCAAAGAGGAATCTCAAAAAACATTAACACGGTTGCGATGGCGGATAATACTCCAATTTGAGCAATCCCTTTTGCGTCAAAAATTTTTGTCTGCTGCTTTGTGCTTGTCATTATACTCATAATTACTCCTATTTTCTTTCATCCGGACTATACCGTCGGCTTTGGGATCACACCAAATCTGCGATTGACTGTCGCTTGCGGGCTCATCAGCTTATACTACATTACCGCCGGTGGGGATTTACGCCCCGCCCTGATCACATCATCATAGCAAATCTTCAATAAGGAATTTCTTTTTATTTGTTGAATTGCTATAATCCACTATTAGGAACCGGTACTTGCATTCATATTTTTCATGAAGTCTCTCCTTTTTTCGCTGTCAACGAAAAAAAGTCCCACAGCAAAAACTGTGGGACGAAAATACGCTCATACGCGTGTTTCTTCTTCCATCCGGACTATACCGTCGGCTTTGGGATCACACCAAATCAGCTTACGCTCGCGGGCTCGCGGCTTACACCGCATTACCGCCGGTGGGGATTTACACCCCGCCCCGAAGACAGCTATTTAATTTGTTATTATTATAACACATGATCGTTTGCGTGTCAATCCGTTGACTGGTACTCTTTCGGAATGTTTTTATCAATAATGCTATGAATATATTTTAAGCTGAAATCCGGTGTAAATCTGCGTACTCCGTGTACCGCGGCAAGCGCGTCGGTATATTCGCTTATAGGATAAATCGTAATATTTGCGCATCCTTTGCCGTAGTGGGTAACAATCGGTTTAAATTTCATGCCCGTATAAGTGGTTTTATTCGTCGCAAAGTCTTTTGTCATGGTGACGGTCAAAAGACCGCTGACCATATTCTGGCCGGTCTGCTGCGCCGAAACCAAATTGCCAAACGCATAAATAACAGGGCACTTCGTGCCGTCCTTTCGGGTTAACACAGTAAGCTGCTGCACCACATGCGGGTGATTTCCGAAGATGATATCAGCACCCCAATCAACCATGTTTTGTGCCAGCGTTTTCTGCTTGTCCGTTAATGTAAACGTATTTTCCGTTCCCCAGTGGACTGAAATCACAACGACGTCGGCCATTGTTTTTGCTTTTTTAATTAGCCGTTCAATCAATTCTGTATTACTTGCATAAATGAGACGATAATTAGAATTCTTTGGGAGCGAAAGTCCGTTTGTCATCTCGGTAACCCCAATATGAGCCGTTTTAATCCCCTTTGCTTCAACAATCCGAATGTTTTCCAAATCTGCGTCATTACGGTACGCACCCACTACCTTAACTGTTGGCTTTGTTGCCCAATAGTCAAGAGTCGCAGCCAACCCTTTTTCATTCATATCAAGTACATGGTTATTTGCGTGGTTAATTACATCAAATCCTAAATTAACAAGTTCATCACCCAGTTGAGTTGGAGAATTAAACCGGGGATACCCCGACGGAGCCGCGATTTTACCTGCGATTGGCGTTTCCTGATTGATAACGGAAATATCCGCGTTTTTGATATCAGCGGCAATTCGTGCATAAACCGGAGCAAAATCGTAACCCTTTCCCCCGGCACGCCTGTTTGCTTGCTGGTAGATTACGTCATGAATCAAGTCATCACCCGCACCTAGAATCGTAATAGATACCGGCTCCTGCACCGGCTTGGATTCCAGCTGCGAAGACGAAGCAGCTTCAGAAACGGTCGAAACAGATTCGGAAGC
>WSSedL1CaDRAFT_10001795_pt1 | contig 11873 bp, 7 predicted proteins | sample WetSurSL1Cattail_FD_9464 | JGI IMG/M metagenome (IMG submission 9464)
CCCTGCCAGTACATGACCTTCAAGCTGGGCGACGAACTGTTCGCGATCAACGTTGCACAGGTGCGCGAGGTGCTTGAGGTCTCGCAGATCACCAAGGTTCCCACCGCGCCCGGCTACATGCGTGGCGTGGTGAATGTGCGCGGCCAGTCGGTGCCTGTGGTCGACCTGCGCCTGCGCTTCGGCCTGCCGAAAGGCAAAGAAACGGTGCACACGCGGATCATCGTGATGGAGCTTGAACTGGACGGCGAGACGGCGGTGCTCGGCGGCATGGCTGACAGCGTGCATGAGGTCATTGAGTTGGAGCCGGGCAACATCAATCCGCCACCGACCATCGCCATGCGCTGGCGCAGTGAGTTCATTCAGGGCATGGGCAAGCGCGACGATGACTTCATCATCATTCTCGATTTCAACGCTGTCTTTTCAAGTGAAGACCTCGCGCTGGTTGATAAGGCGACACAGAAGGATGCGTTACAGCCGGCGTAAATCATCGAGAACACATGTCTCATAGCGACGAAGAGCGCATGAAGACTTTCATGCGTTCTTCACCTTACCAACGGACGAGGGAATATGGACCAACGCGAACGATTCACTGGCGATCAGGATTTGTGCCATCTGTCTCCAGAGGGATTTGCCCGTTTTGCGCGGTACATTACGAACGAACTCGGCATCAAAATGCCGGACACCAAGGCGAGCATGATCCAAAGCCGACTCGTGCGGCGTGTGCGCGAATTGGGCATGCATTCGCTTGATCAGTATGGAGAATATTTATTTTCGACAAAGTGCGCTGACGAACTGGATCATTTTGTGAATGCAATTACCACCCACAAAACTGATTTTTTTCGCGAGCCAGAGCACTTCACTTATTTGACGGAAAAGGCGATTCCTTCATTGCTTGGGAAACGCGACGGCAGAGTGCAACGTATCCACATCTGGTCGGCTGCCTGCTCATCCGGAGAAGAACCTTATACACTTGCCATGGCTCTGAGCGAGTACGCGCGGTGCGATTATGCGATTCTGGCGACGGACATTTCATCTAAGGTCCTGGAGCGTGCACACCAAGCCATCTACGCGGAGGCTCAAACCAAGCCCATTCCTCTCGCGTTGAAACGGAAATATTTTCTGCAAAGCAAGAATGTTACCAGCGGTCTTCTGCGCATTATTCCAGAGTTGCGTGAAAGGGTCAGCTTCCATCGTCTTAATCTGATGGATGAAGACTATTGCGTCAAAGATCATTTTGATATCATCTTTCTACGCAACGTTTTGATCTATTTTGATCGCGATGTGCAGAAGGCTGTCATAGGTCGTCTCTGCCGCTATCTGAAGCCAGGCGGGTACCTGTTCGTTGGTCATTCCGAGTCGCTTGTCGATATGGATATTCCCGTCACACGCGTAGAAGCCTCGGTCTACAGAATGTCTAGTTGATGATTGACGAGGGATAACAATGGCTCTTCAACATGGAATTCGGGTTCTCATCGTCGATGATTCAGCAACCGTGCGCCAGGCGCTCAAAGAGATTCTGGAAGCTGATCCGCGCATCGATGCGATCGATGTTGCTCCCGATCCTTTTGTTGCTGTCGAACGGATCAAGAACGCACTTCCCGACGTCATCACGTTGGACGTTGAGATGCCGCGCATGGATGGAATCACTTTTTTGGAAAAGCTGATGGCGCAGCATCCGATCCCGGTCGTCATCTGTTCCACGTTGACCGAAAAAGGTTCGGATGTTGCACTGGCCGCGCTTGAAAAGGGTGCTGTTGAAATCATTACCAAACCCAAATTGGGTGCACGAGCTTTCCTGGAAGAAAGTCGCGTGCAAATCTGTGACATCATCTGTTCGGCATCGCAGGCACGCCTCAACAAACGCGCGGTGGCACATATCCCTGTCAAACCAAAGTTGACCGCAGATGCCATACTGGCGAGGCCTTCCTCGCATGCCATGATCCAGACGACGGAAAAAGTTGTTGTGGTCGGAGCTTCAACGGGAGGGACCGAAGCCCTGCATGAGTTTCTGCGAGCCGTGCCTCTTGATGCGCCCGGCATCGTCGTTGTGCAACACATGCCTGAGGTCTTTACCGCCCGTTTTGCCGAACGCCTCAATAGCATCTGTAACATTACGGTCAAAGAGGCCGAGAATAATGACTCTGTGATTCGAGGGCAGGCATTGATTGCGCCCGGCAATCGGCACACACTGCTCAAGCGCAGTGGCGCTCGCTATTATGTCGAGGTTAAGGATGGACCATTGGTCAGTCGGCATCGTCCCTCGGTCGACGTGTTGTTCCGCTCTGCCGCTCGCTACGGCGGCCGTAACGTCGTCGGTGTCATCATGACTGGCATGGGTGATGATGGAGCGCGAGGCATGCTTGAGATGAAGCAGGCTGGAGCTTTTAATCTTGCTCAGGACGAAGCATCCTGCATCGTCTTCGGCATGCCTGCGGAGGCTATCAAACTGGGTGGCGCGGATCGCGTGTTGCCACTGTCGAGCCTTGCTCATGAAGTTGTGCAGCTCTGCAAATAGACAGGCGATTTTTTCGATCATTGCGTAGTAAGTGCAGACTTACACAGTCTTGAGCCCGTGGCGCGCAAAGATAGAGATGGCATCGGCCGTCTGCTCGTGCGTAGGTGCGGGCGTGGTTTCAAGATGGTACTGCAGCCCGAGTGCGTGCCACTTGTCTTTTCCTAATTGATGAAACGGTAGCACGTCCACGCGCTCAATGTTACCTAATGATGCTGCAAACTCTGCCAGTCCTTCGATAGCCTCAGGCTGGTCGGTCAGCCCGGGCACGAGCACATAGCGCAGCCAGACGGGACGCTTTGCCTCGGCCAGTCGCCGCGCAAATTGCAAGGTGGGTTCCAGCTTTTGTCCGGTGATCTGTAAATAGGATTCCGCGTTCCAGTGCTTGATGTCGAGCAGTACAAGATCAATGTCACGCATCATCGCGTCATCGACGCGGTCGCCGAGCAGCCCTGCCGTGTCGACCGCCGTGTGATAGCCCTCGGCCTTCATCGCATGCAATGCCGCACGCAGAAACTCCGTCTGCAAAAGTGGTTCGCCGCCGGTGAAGGTGATGCCGCCGCGCTTGAGCATCGGCGCATAACGCTTTGTCTCCGCGAGCAGATCTTCGACGCTCATCTGTCGGCCGTGATGCGGCGTCCATGTATCAGGATTGTGACAGTATAGACAACGCAACAAGCAGCCGGAGAGAAAAAATGAAAGCCGAAGCCCAGGTCCATCCACGCCCGCCGAGGTATCGAAGGAGTGAATCCATCCCTGCAACGGTTGACCAGAAACAGAATCAAGAATCGGCAGCATGGATCAACCTTTCCGCATGGGCTTCGTGCTTTCTATTGAAAAGTGCAATCGTGCCTCGGCGCGGACAAGGCGAGGCAATGCCCGTCCGCGCCCAGTGGGTTAGATGGAGTGGTGGAAGGTGCGCGCGACCACTTCGGTCTGTTGTTCGCGCGTCAGCTTGATGAAGTTCACCGCATAGCCCGAGACACGCACCGTCAACTGCGGATACTTCTCCGGGTGATCCATGGCATCAAGCAGCGTCTCGCGGTTCAACACGTTGACGTTCATGTGATAGCCCTTGGTGTCGAAGTAAGTATCGAGCGAGTTGGCCAGATTCTCAATGCGGTCGGCTTCGTTGCGGCCCAGTGCATCGGGCGTCATCGACGAAGTCAGCGAGATGCCGTCGAGCGCCTGCTCATAGGGCAGTTTCGCAATCGAGAGCGCCGAAGCCATCAGACCGTGCTTGTCGCGTCCGTGCATCGGATTCGCACCCGGAGCAAACGGTTCGCCCTTGCGGCGGCCATCCGGCGTGTTGCCCGTGTACTTGCCGTACATCACATTCGAGGTGATGGTCAAAATCGACTGCGTGTGCACGGCGTTGCGATACACCGGCTGCATGCGCACCTTGTTCATGAAGGTCTCGACCACCCAGATGGCAATCTTGTCGGCGCGATCATCATTGTTGCCGTAGGTCGGATACTCGCCCTCGGTCTTGAAGTCGACCGCGATGCCATTCTCGTCGCGAATCGCGCTTACCTTCGCAAACTTGATCGCCGCGAGGCTATCGGCCACCACCGACAGACCGGCGATGCCGCAGCCCAGCGTGCGGATGATGTCGCGATCGTGCAGCGACATGGCCAACTTCTCATAGCTGTACTTGTCGTGCGAGTAGTGGATGATGTTCAGAGCTTCGACGTAGACCTTCGCCAACCACTCCATCATGTTCTCGAAGGCAGGCAGAACTTCGTCATAGCTCAACACGTCGCTGGTAATCGACGGCATCACCGGCGCAATCTGCTTGCCGCTGATTTCGTCGCGGCCACCATTGATCGCATAGAGCAGCGTCTTCGCCAAGTTCACGCGCGCGCCAAAGAATTGCATCTGCTTGCCCACATTCATCGCGGAAACGCAGCAGGCAATGGCGCAATCGTCGCCATAGTGCGAACGCAGCAGATCGTCATTCTCATACTGAATCGACGAGGTGTCGAGCGATACCTTGGCGCAGAAGTCCTTGAAGTTCTTCGGCAGCTTCGAGCTCCACAACACGGTCAGGTTCGGCTCGGGGGCCGGTCCCATGTTATAAAGCGTCTGCAAAAATCGGAAGCTGTTTTTTGTGACCAGCGAACGGCCATCGGCACCGATGCCGCCAATCGATTCGGTCACCCACGTCGGGTCGCCCGAGAAGATCGCGTCGTATTCCTTGGTGCGCAGAAAGCGAACGATGCGCAGCTTGATGACCATCTGGTCGATCAGCTCCTGTGCCTCGGCCTCGCTGATCGTGCCCGCCTTCAGGTCGCGCTCAATGTAAACGTCGAGGAAGGTCGACACACGGCCAAGCGACATTGCCGCGCCGTTCTGTTCCTTCACTGAAGCCAGATAGGCGAAGTAGGTCCACTGCACAGCCTCGCGCGCATTCACCGCGGGTTTGCTCAGATCGAAGCCATACTTGGCTCCCATGATCTTCAGTTCCTTTAGCGCAGAAATCTGATCGGCCAGTTCTTCACGCAGGCGGACAACGTCCTCGGAGAAGGGCTTCGGATCCAGTTCGGCCTTCTCTTCCCTCTTCTGTTCAATCAGCCGGTCGATGCCGTACAAAGCCACGCGGCGATAGTCGCCAATGATGCGGCCGCGGCCATACGCATCGGGCAGGCCGGTCACAACATGCGAGCTGCGCGCGCGGCGAATCTCTGGCGTGTACATCTCGAAGACCGCGTTATTGTGCGTCTTCCGGTATTCGGTGAAGATCTTGTGAACCAGAGGATCAATCGGAGCACCCTGCTCCTCAAGGCTCGACTCAACCATGCGCAGGCCGCCGAAGGGCATGATGGCGCGCTTCAGGGGAGCTTCGGTCTGCAAACCGACGATGGACTCGTTCTCACGGTCGATGTAACCGGCCTCATGCGCCGTAATGCTCGAGGGAATATCGTGCGAGATGGCCAGCACGCCGCCATGCGCACGCTCTTCGGCCAGCAGGGCAGAGAGCTTTTCCCAGACCTTCCGGGTCTTTTCCGTCGCTCCAGCAAGAAAGGTCGCATCGCCGGCGTACGGGGTGTAGTTGCGCTGGATAAAGTCCCTGGTATCAATCTTCTGCATCCATACGCCGGATACAAAACCATTCCAGGCTGCTTGGTTTACATCCTGAACGTCATTCAAAGTTACGGTTGCCATGCTCTTCTCCTCGTCGGCTTTGTTTTGTGCCGACGGCACCCAACCTCGGTGCTAGAATCACTCTAGGATCATATTAAAGGACACTGTCCTGTAGAGTGGTACGTTTAATTTAAGCGATTGATTCTGCAGGTGAATAAATTTATCCAAGGTTAAGCGCGCATATTTAATTGTGGCACATGCCAGGTTTGTTCGCCTGAAAATCCTTTGAAAAATACCGCATGATCACGGCTACCAAGTCTCGCTTGGTGCAGAGAGGGCCATGGCCGGCCCTGGCGGCGCGTCGATCTCGCCGTGGCATGAAAGCCACGTGATCGCCTTTCATGCCTGCGATGCGAAGATCGCTCAACCAGCACTGCAAACTCCGATGCTGACATGGGAGAGCGGCCAGCCCCTCGGAGTCATACTCGCGGTTTCCCCTGCGTCGAAGGGCGTATGCAAGGCTGTTCAAAATGAAAATCTGTTCTGCAAATCGTATGAATAGATCTCGTAGGGTGATGTGCGATGGCGAAGCAGAACCGCATTATCTGGCGCAAGCGAAAACTTCAGATCCTGCGGTGTGGCCAGATCCAGTTGATCGATGGCATGCATGTCAACGGCGGTGCGGCGCTGGCCATCGCGAACTCGGATGGCCACAATGCCGGCGTTGGTGCCAAGATCGCTTGCATACAGCGTCTGCGAGTCCGAGGCCCAACTCAAGTCCGTTCCATGGATGGCCGGGCCGAGCGCACGCCAGTGTCCTGAGGCGCACTCATAGAGCATGATCTGGTGACTCTCAACATGCAGCGCCGCAAGATAGGTGCCGTCGGGGGAGACGCGCGCCGTAAACAGATTTTCAGACCCTTGCACCATCTCTGTCGTTCCGGCAATCAGATCAATGCGGTGTACCGCGCAGTTATGCAGATACTCGCAGTGCACGTTGCCATAAAACAGCAAGCGTCCATCCGGTGTCCAACTGGGGCCGCCCTGGCTGTCATTGCCCTGTACGGCCTCATGCATGGCGCCGGTGTTACGATCCACAACATAGATGCGCCATGGACGATTGGGGCTCTTCATCGTAAAGGCTAACTGCCGTCCGTCAGGAGACCAGCGGGGAAGCTCGACGATATTGGGGGCCGCCACAATTTGCTTTTTCTCTCTGCCGTCGGCCCAGCTGATCCAGAGAGAGCGGTCGGGCAGTGCGGAGTAGGCCAGCCACTGGCCGTCGCGTGAATAGTCCAGATCAATCGCATCCGTGCCCGGCAATACGGGCGTGAATCTCTGCGTGCCTGCATCGAAGCGCAGAACAGATTCGCGCTGCTTTTGTTGCAGCAGAAAAAATACGCGGGACGGAGAAGGCGCATAGCAAAGGCCACTCACAAAGCCGAGCATGTTCTGCAATGGCGTGATGCGCAAAGCTCTGCTCCACCAAAATCCACCAAAGTGCAGCCAGGTGATCGCGGCATTTTTGCGGCCATCCGCATCGGCTGCCGTCAACAGATCAGCACCACCGGGCAAAAGTGCGTTGGCCAAAATCGCCTCAAAGGTTGTGCTCAGCGGGTGCGTAGCAACCTTGTCCCAGTGTTTGCCCGTAATCTCTGCCCACCCGGAGATTTTCTCCTGTTGTGAATTGAGAAGGAAGCACCGCAGGCTGTTTCCGTCGCTGGACCAGATGAGATCAGAGGCCATGCCCGCAAAGGTGGCGACGACGCGCACGTTGCTGCCACTGAGATTGCTGAGCACGATCCGGTTTCCTGTTGCCAGCGCCACGGTCTGTCCATCGGGAGAAAGCGCCGCGGCATGTGCCGTCAGTGAGCCGAGGCGATAGGGCGAGCCCGTATGCAGTGGTGCCATCCAGACCTGCTGCTCATCCTCTGTACTGACTGCGGTAAGTGCCAGCAGAAAATTATCGTCTTTTGAGGCAGAAACGGGCGTAACATTCATCGCCGGCGCCCAAAGCGTACGATAACTTCCTCCGGTGACGGGGATGGTCGTGAGGGCCAGATGCCCGTGGTATTCCTGGCCGAAATAGAGCATCTTCCCGGAGGATATGATACCGCTTTTTTCAAGATTGTTTGCCGTGATCTGGCGGAAGTTTCTTAACTCGGGGACAGGTTGCATTCTCCAAACACAGAGCAGACCGACGAACAGCAACAGAAGGAAGAAGATCCAAAGACGCGCCAATGAGCGTCGCTTGGACTCTTGGACGGGAAAGGATCTTGTTGCGGAAACCTCGTCCGTAGGGGCTGAGCGCGCGGGTGTTTCTGGCGTGGGTGGCAAAGCTTCCTGCTGTTGTTGCCGCCACGCATCCAACTCTCTGGCATAAGCAATCACGCGTCGACGCTCTGGACCACCGCCATCCAAATGGACAGGGAGAGCATTTTCCCGTTCGCGTTTCCGTGCGGTCTTTGCCGAACACCCTAAATAGGAAGCAATACTTTCCCAGCCATAGAGCTTCTCATCGTCATCACTTGCCTGCGTTTTCATAGGAGGGCCCTGGAACTTATGAGGAATCAAGGGTATTCCCTCTATTTCCCCTTAATCCAGCTTAACCTGTCGCTGCCTTTGTGCGAAGAATGAAACAGAAACCTTGCACCGGAAATGCGTGAGAAAAATTTGCAAGGTTCAAATTGGGCCAACTGATTTCTCCTCGCGAACAGATCGCACGAAGATGCGACACCGCGGGGAGAAAAGCCATCGCAATAGGAGAGCGGTTTGAATTTCAGGCGAGCTATAGTCCTTTTCCTCTTTCAATGCACATTGCTTTTTCTCTGGGCAGGACTTCCCCGCGCGGTGGCCGAGCCCCTTCGCGTATCAGGACACGGGACGGCCGCCGTGCCGGAAGCAAAAAAGAAAGCGCAGGTTGAAGCGGCACAAAAAGCACTGTCGCAGGCGCAGGCCAATGCCTTGCAGGATGGAATGCGGCAGGCCATTCTCAAGCTGATCATCTACCCGAACAGGATCGCCGCGCAGCTCGGTCCGATGTCGGTCGCTGCTGCTGAGCATGCCTCCACGTTGGTCTCCGATCAGACCGTGACCAAGGCCAGTGTGGACGGACAGCAGGCCCAGGCCGAGGTTTCGCTGCTGGTCGACGGCAAGGCTCTGAAGGATTTTTTGCGCGATAACTTCAACTACAACGAGGATGCGCTGGCAGAGGATAAGTTCCGCATCTTTGTCCTCTCCTACACCGTCGAGGGCATGGATCCGAATCATGCTCAGCCCGTGGTTCTGCATGAAGAGGTGGAAAACGACCAGAAGAATGTGCAGGCGGCCAGTGCGGCGCAGTCTTCTTCGAATCTCTCCACCTCTACCTCTTCCTCTTCTTTGAGTGCGCATGAGTCCGATGCGAGCCGTGGCGCGGCGGCTGCGAGCGCTACCGCATATGCTCACGCACACGGAGCGGTCTATAGCCACGACGGCAGTGCGGCCGTCGGAGCAACACAGTACGCCTCGGCCGCCATGCATGGCAACTGGGACAACAGTCATAGCGCCTCGCGGAGCAACAGGCAAAGCCAGGCCAGCCTTGATGCCAACCACGCCGATAGCGCCAGTTCTTCCTTTTCGGATACGAGCAGCCACTTTCATCGCATTGTGGATTACGCCGATCCGACCAAGCGTGGCAGCGGCGCCAGCAATGAGGTCCGCATCGAAATAGAAGGCATGTTTCAGAGTGCGGGCTTCGATGTGGCCACGCTCAATCTTTCCATGATGGGCCGCGCCTTTGACACCGACGATGATCTCGTCAATGCCGTACTTGCGGAGTTACGCAAAAATGCGCAGGTGCGCTCCACCGATTACACCGCGATTGCCATGAACAGTTTTACGCCGGTTGATTCCGTCGGACATCGCTTTACCTCGAAGGTCACCTATCGCGTGGTGCGCGTCGGCGACGGCAAGGCATTGATGCCCGCGCAAGATCTTCCCGGCGACTCGGGCGACGGTGCGGCATCTGACGATCTGGCGCGTACCTACGCGGTCAAAATCGCGCTGCGCAAGGTCGAGGATATTCTTCCCGGACAGATCAAGCAGGCCATGCAACGCACGATGCGCAGCGACCAGCGCCAGCAGCAGCAGGCATTGCTCAGCTTTGACGTCGTAATCGACAATCCCGAATCTTACGGAGAAAGCAAACCCATCTACGATGCGCTCAAAAAAGCGGGCTTTGAAGTGAAGCGGTCCAGCTTTGTGAAGGGCCAGGCGCAAACGTTGATCGTTACCCTGAGCGGTCGGCGTGGTGACGATGTGATGGATGCGCTCAACGACGTATTGTCTGGTTTCGACGTTCTCTCTGCCGATGCGCAAACGGCTCACCTCAAGAGCAAGTAGGAAGGGCTCGATGCGAACGATCAAGTTCAAGCTTTTTTTCTTTTCTCTATTTCTCATTGCACAGACGATGCGTGCGGAATTGCCGGTGCACTACGTGCTCGCGCCGCAGATGGTTATCGCCGACCTGACTCCGCATGCGATGCTGCCCGCGCAGGCAGAGCTGATGCGTGATTTCTCTGCGCAATTCCACGCGGCCTATCCCGGGCAGATCTTTGGCCTCAATGATCCTGAGCAGAGGATCTCGCCCGACGACAGAGTCCTGCTCGTGATTCCAACCATCACCGCTGCGCGGCTCAGCGAAGACGTGACGGCAGGCAGCATTCATGACTTCGATGCCGTCGTCGTTGGCGATGTCTCGATCCTCGATCCATGGACCAACAGTAATCTGTACTCCGGCACGCTGCTGGCCGATGCCAGTTTTCGCATCGGTGACAGTGCCATGGCTACTCGCGACTCACACGCGCGCGATGCCTTCGCCGCCGCCAGCCATCTCTGGTTGCAGCGCTGCATCGAGAAGCTGCATGCGCAGGCCAGGCCCTTTGTGCTCGATGCAAAAACGCTGGCCTTGCCATCGAAGCTGAATCACGGTGGTATCTGGCCCTATGGATCCGAGCGCGGAGTTACGCAAGGTGCCATTCTGCGCGGTGCGCAAGGGCATCTGGCCAAAGTGATGGCGGTCTTTCCGCAATACTCTTTGATTGCGGATGTGGTCGATGCCACGCGCAAGATTCCGGCCAGCGAACTGTATTCGCTGACGCTGGTTACCGACGCAACCAATCGCAAAGAGCCAACCGTGGAACTGCAATGGATCGGCAGGGAACCCTTTGCCAGCGAGTCATTCCCTGTGCAGACCCTTTCCTCGGCCGCACTGATTCGGCTGTTCAATAACTACCTCAGCCAGCAAGGTGGCCTGCGGATTTTGCCCTACACGCCAGACCATTTCGCCATGGATCAGGTCGAGCAGTTCAATCAGCAGGTAGAGCGCATCGCCAAAGCCAAGGTCGTTTCGCTCACCACGCAGTTGCGCAACAGCTTTGTGCAAACCGCGGCGCAGGCGCCGGATCGCATGGTCGAACTTGGCATCCTTGCCTGCTATCACGGCGCGCGTGCCCTGCCGGGTGGAGGAACGGAAAATCTGTATCGACTCACGCTGGCCGCGACCATGCGCGAACGCGCAGCAACCACGGAGCATCCTCTCTATCCGTTTTTCGCGGTCCTCGAGCGCAAGGAAGAGCTTTCGCGTGTTGAAAAACCCGGTGTGCGCCAGTTAGATCCCAACAGCATTTATTTAACGCTCTATCGCAATGCCATCGTGCGTTTGGCCGAACAGGTGCGCCGTCAGTCCGCGCTGCTGCAACCGGCCGACCAGAGCCTGCAGCAAGCCTCGGTCAGCAATGCGGGCGTGGACTGGAAGGGTGCGCCTCCAGAGGCTTCGACGGTGGTCAGTTGGATGCGACCCGAAGGAGAACTCCACGACGAAAGCGGAAAAAATCTCGGGAGGCTCTATCGCTCCATGACGCCTGCGCGCGGCCTGCTCACCGTGGCGCAGTTGGGCCAGCAAAAGCTGGAGCAGGGCGATCTCGTGCAGTATCACTCCGGGCCACACGTGCAAGCGCCCATCCTCGCCCTGAGCGTAGAGATGCCCAAGGACGCGCCGGAGTGGTGGCCCGCATCGCCCTGGATACTGCGCCTTGCCGCGCAGCAACTGGGTGAAGCCGCTCATGCGCAGTTCCTTCCGCAAGAGGGCAGCGATGCACCGGAGACCGGTCTTGCGGCAACACTCAACCTCACAGCGATGGCGGAACACACCGATGCAACTTCGGCCAGCTTCACCGCGCAACTGCGCATGCGGCTCCAGCGTCAGCCCGCCGATCCAGGCGATCCACCTTTGCTG
>WSSedL1CaDRAFT_10001796_pt1 | contig 11872 bp, 11 predicted proteins | sample WetSurSL1Cattail_FD_9464 | JGI IMG/M metagenome (IMG submission 9464)
GCAGCGCATGTTTCCGACGTGGCGCGGCTCTATCGGCTGGCATTCGAAAAGGCGGAACCCGGCGCGATCTATCATGCGGTCGACGAGGAAGGCGTGTCCATGAAGGCCATCGCCGAGGCGCTGGCTCGCGGGCTGAAGGTGCCTGTGGTCAGCATCAAGCCCGAGGAGGCTGAGGCGCACTTCGGCTGGATTGCCCGCTTCGCCGGACACGATATGCCTGCCTCCAGCGCGCTGACTCGGCAAAAGCTGAACTGGACGCCGACCGGGCCGGGCTTGATCGCCGACCTGGATGGGATGGACTACGCGCAAGCTTGAGTTAGACGGCGGTGCACCGGTAGTGCCGTCGGCTGCCGGTGTGCTTTTGTTCTCTCATAGAAGTCGCCAAGGTTTGCGTTTAGCAGGAAGTGCTGCACCATGAAACGGTAACGGGAAGTCGCCCAGTGTTCACATTTCCTTGTTCTGCTGTCGTCGATGGAATCTGTAGCAGAGCCCGTCCTGGATGAGTGATTTTCGGGCCGTGGTTATGCCACCCAGGTCGCAGAATCGAGAACTGGGTGACATACGATTGGTGATTACGCGTACCGAGTCAGGTAAGGGCCAACTGTTCAGGCAATGCAATCTCGCTCAGGACACCAGGGAAGCTCCGATCGCCTTCAGTCGCGCGTGTAGGCCATCTTGATCTTGAGCCATGACGCTTCGTGTACCGGTGATGACAACGCTCTCTCGTACATCAAACTCCAGCGTTTGAAACATCTGTCGGGTGTAGTCGATGTAGATCCTGAAAAGCTCCGGATCGGGATTCCCCTGGACAAATGCCAGGGTCAGCGCTTTCCCGGCATTCTGCTCCTGGAAGCTTGGAGAAAATCGAGGTGCGAAGAGTGGGTGGAGCCGGTCGACAAAGATTTTAGCCTGAGCACTCATCTGGCCCATGAAGATTGGCATGCCCAGAACGAGGGCCTGGGCCTCCAAAATCGAGCTGTGGATGCGGGGCATGTTGTCCTGGATGACGCAGCGGCGGTCTTTGGTCTTGCACGCAAAACAGGCGTGGCAGGGCTGAAGGTCAAGTCGGTCCGCGCTCCAGGAGCACACCCGGGCACCGAGATCACGGGCACCTTCGAGGATGGTGCCTACTACCCAGGCTGTGCTGCCCAGCGGACGGGGACTGGCGGAAAATCCAACGATGTTGGCGGGGTGTTGTCGCAATGTTGCGCTCCTCTCGTCGTAAGCGTTGATTTCGCTCGGACGTTGATGTATGCGCTCGCCGGAGATTCTCTGGCGGCTGCATTCGGAGACGCTGGTCGAACCATGCAGAGGGCGTGGCTGACGTGTACTTGACGACCGACTGAGCCTATCGCTCTAAGGTCGGATCGTCGTTTTTCGCGACTACGACAAGGCTACATCGATTGAAGGAGAGATAGCAAGATTACCCGCGTGGGTGAATGCCCTAATATCGGCATATCGCCATGGCCGCTGGGATCTCGCGGCCTTTCGCCGGGCATGGGCCCGAAGAGACTGCCGGAGTTTGCTGCGTTTGCCGTTACCGATCCAGCCTTTTCTTGCAAGTGAGCCGATCCTGCCCGATTTTCACTTTCAGAAATTCATATAATCATGTTGTCAAATCGAGTGAAGGGAACGATGAGTTGAAGTGAAACGATCTGTCGGCTTATTCGGAATCGTTGCGTTTGCTTTTCTGTGTTCGCTGAAAGCAGAAGGACAGTCCAGCAACGTGCGTGAAATTGTGCCGGGCGTTTGGTTCCGCACAGGCGCGCCTCTCATTCTGCCGCACGGCGAAGACATTACCGAAAATACAATGATCATCGAAATGAAGGATTATCTCGTGATCATCGACTCCGGAACCAAGGAAACCGCGCGCGATACTTTGACGGATTGCAAATCCCTATCTTCAAAGCCGGTGAAATACGTCTTCCTTACACATCATCACTTTGACCACGTTGGCGGCAATGCGGTGTGGACTGGGGCGGGCGCTACCACCATGGCCTTCCCCGGGGTCCGGGATGAGTTGGTTCGTAGCAAGAGCGAGTTTGAACTCCCTGGCAAGATTCTGGACGGCAACCTGTTTGTGCTCGACGACGGTAGTCGGCGCATCGAATTCAACTTTTATGGATGGGCGCACACCCGTGGCGATGGAGTTGCCTATCTACCGAAAGAGGGAGTGTTGTTCACCGGAGACGTCGTGATCAATGCCTCTTGCAACTCCTTTTTCGATGCTGATCTGAAGAATTGGCCCTCGGTGATCCGGAAACTCGAAGCCCTGAATCCGCGATTTGTCCTTCCTGGTCACGGAAAACCCGGATCGTCAGAGATACTGCGACGCCAGCGTGAGTATCTCGAGTCGATGATCTCGCAGGTACAACAAGCGATCGCCAGAGGCGACAAGCTTGATGCGCTGGTAGAGATGAAGGATGGAAAGCCGGTCAGCAGCCGTCTGAAGTTTGCTCCGGAGTTGGCAACATGGGCTACGGGCCCGTTCTCCGCTACGCAAGTCGAGGGAGCATACTCACAGCTATCAAACTAAGGAGTACGGCAGGTGGATGGCGCGGGTGCCTCACTGGCTTTGGCACTTGGGAGAGCACAGGCCTCGATCTGGGAAAGTTCAAAAGCTTCATCCTTCGCAGATTCCTCACCCGAAGACGGCAAGGCTTCCGGCTTTCGGCTTCCGGCAGAATGCACTGCCGGGAAAAACATGATGCTGCGGCGTTTGCCGGGACCGATTCTGCTAGACCGTGGGAGTCTTCTCGCCAGTTGAGGTTCGGAGTCTCCCCAGTCCCCAAGAGTGAGGGATCGGGGGGCACCCTCAGTGTGTTTTTTGGGGCGTCGAGCCCGAGGCCACCCGCCGCTTGATGATCCACCAAAGTTGCCGCACATGGAACGAGACAAATGCCAGAACCCTGACGATCTTCTTAGGCAGCCGAGATACACGGAAGGAGCAATGTTGCTCAGCCGATCATTCTGCCACGCGCCATAATTAATTTTGAAAGAGTTCTGGATTGGTTTAGTTCTCCCTCTCTGCTTCGCAGTTCCCTACGTGGCACAGACAGAGGTTGTGGTGGTCATTCACGCATCGCCGGAACTTTAAATTGCAGGCCTATACCATGATCGGTCATGTGGAGTCTTATGTCCCCCGATACCTCTCGCAATCCGGCAAACGATCTGGTGTTTGACGCTGAACAGCTGCGGGCCAAATATGACGGCCTTGCTGAGGACAGCGAATGGGGTGAACATCTCAACCATCCGATGGAGGAGTGGCAAACGGAGGTTCATTACAAAAATACCCGCGTCGGCTACTGGGATTGGGTTGTGACAAAGCTCAAGATTGCAGATGACAAAAACGATAAGGATCCCACTTTGGCGGACGCAGAAGAAAAGGAAATCGTGGAGCTACAGGCGGACGACCCCGGAAATCAGGGTGCATAGATTAAAGAGGACGAACGACAGAAGACTCGACCATGACGTGCGGCAAGTCTGGAAACATTTTAACGAGCAGAGCTAAGGGGCTGATACCTCTTGAAGAGGCGCAGTTATTTACGCCAAAGCCGACGATACGTCTTCAAGCTGTAGGCGACGCTCTCAACGAGCGGTAAATCGATGAGTCACTCATCAACACCGGATTAGTCCCCATATGTCGCCAAGTGTCCGGGATTCTGGTTGTCCTTGTCGGCGGCATATTCCGCCCGGATGGGCGTTTACGGATGCCAATCTGGTCTTCGGCGCGCAACGCTAGCAGGATGGGCGCTATGGCCTGTAGGCGACAATTGAGGCCCTGGCCAGAGAAACACCCCCCGGTATACTCCCGACTTCTCAGGATCCAGCCAACGTTTAGAGCTTTTGCAGCGTTTGAATAGCTGGGACATCTCATGGGTGGATGATCTGCGCAAGCAAGCCTGGTGCAGGTCGCGGGAATGGAGACGACATGCAAGGCCGCTTAGCGTATCGACGATCGACATTGGTGCTTGGTGCAGGAGAGCTAGGGATGTCCGTCCTGCGGAACTTTGCAGTGGTGGCGGAACCTGGAATGATTGCTGTGCTGCTCCGGCCCGACAGCGATAGAGCCGTACTCAGTTCAAAACAGAAGCAGATGGACGAGCTTCGTTCGCTGGGAGTGTCGCTGGTTGCGGGGGACCTGGCCAACCTTTCCGCGGCCGGTTTGGCTGAGCTATTGCGCCCGTACGACACCGTAGTGAGCTGTACCGGGTTCGTTGGAGGGAGTGGAACCCAGCGCAAAATAGCCGAGGCGGCCCTGCTTGCAGGCGTCAAGCGCTTCGTCCCCTGGCAGTTCGGGGTTGACTACGACGTTATAGGCCGAGGCAGCGCGCAAGACCTGTTCGACGAACAACTCGATGTGAGGGATCTCCTGCGCTCACAAACGCGAACGCAATGGGTGATTGTCTCAACGGGCATGTTCACCAGCTTCTTGCTTGAGCCAGCCTTTGGCGTCTTTGATTTGGAGCAAGGTGTGGTACATGGGCTTGGAAACTGGGACAATGCCGTCACGCTCACGACATCGGAAGACATCGGACGCTTAACGGCAGACATACTCACTGCTGAACCGCCCGTAGCGAATCAGGTCGTGTTCATAGCCGGTGATACGGTTACCTACGGACAAGCGGCTGACCTTGTGGAGCAGGTCTCGGGAAAGTCCTTGCGGCGAGAGGTTTGGAGTGTACCCAAACTCCGGGTTCGCCTTGCAGAAGACCCGGACAATGCCATGGCGAAGTATCGTGTCGTCTTCGCTGAGGGCAGGGGCATCTCGTGGCCTCTGGACCTCACGTACAACCAGAAGCACCAGATACCTGTCACCGGCCTCCAACAGTGGCTCACTGCGCAAGGTGGGCGTATTGCGAAGGATGACAAATAGTCATGATGCGTCCCGTGTTCACTTGGCGGGCTAGCACAAGCGAAGGCCGAAACGACGCAGTTCCATGCCGCGGTTCGGATACCACGATCCTCTCTCTAGATATGAATCGGTCCCGGAGCTGCCAGCAATACTTCTCGCTTTATGCATTATCGCCACTCATCTACCTGAGATGAAGTGCAATATGCATATCAAGTGCGGTGCCGGAGATTCAGCCTGTATCGCGCATACTTGTGCTCACCGGTGCGAACGAGTACGCCCTTTTCAACGAGGTCGGCAAGGTCTCTCTGGCCGTAGTTGCTGGCAAGGATCCCGTGATCGTGCTGTAGTTGCCCGCGCTCATGCCACCTTCGAAGCCCTTGGGCCATTCACGGAAAAGACGCAAGAGCTCCTTCTGCTGACGGTCATTGATCTTTCCGCGCAGACGGTCCAGGAGCCGGGTTTGTGCCGACGAGTGTGGGCAGTATCTCTCGCATGAGTTCGATAAAGCGACGCAGGCGCGCCGGATAAAAGTGCGCATAAGGATAGACCAGATAGACGGGCAGCGACGCTCCATGCCACTCGGGAACAAGCTGCACGAGACGGCCCTGCTCCAGATCCTCCTTCACCATCCACGTCGAAATCAGTGTGGCTCCAAAACCGGCCAATGCTGCCTGATGCGTGGTGTAAACACTGTCGGTACTCAGGCGTGGAGTCATCGCAAGAGTGCGGTTTTCACCTGTGGTGCTGTGCGTTAACACCACTGTATCGCGATAGAAAAGGTTGAGCGCAATCCATGGAAGCGCGGGCAGATGATCGATACTGAGATCACTCTTCTGAGCAAGCAAGGAGGGTGCAGTCACCACGATGCGTGGCACCTCGGCGAGCAGTACGGCAACCAGAGAGGGATCTTCGACGCTGCCGAGCCGAACCTCGCAGTCCACGCCCTCGGCGATGAAGTCGGGGCGATGGCGATGCAGAAGCCACTCGACCGAGAGTTTGGGATAGCCACCAAGAAAGGCAAGCAGGGGCGCAACCAGTTGATTCTGCCCGAAGGCGTGCGGTACCACGATGCGCAGAGTACCGAAGGGATCGGAGGTTGCGCCGCGCAACTCCTCTTCCATGCTGGACCAGTTTTCGAGCAGTTGCCGGGAGTGAGCCAGAAAGCGTTCGCCATCTTCCGTGAGCTTCATGGCGTGCGTGGAGCGCTGCACCTGCCTAACGCCTAGCCATTTTTCCAGCATCTGCAGGCGGCGGCTGATGGTCGGCTGGGTTGTACCAAGACGGTTTGCCGCCGCCGAAAGAGAGCCAGCCTCGACGATGGAGACAAAGGTGGCCATCAGTTCCATCCGGTCCGATCCCTGAGGCAGGGGCATATTCATACGTACAGCGTATAGCAGTTCTGCAATCCAGACTACTACCATCCGTGAGAAATAAGCGGCAGTATGGATCTGTCAGCACATTACGAATCCGGTATTTCAAAGCGGAGCAACGGTACAACGTTCTGCATCAGAGGCATCGGAGAGAATGCGCAGGAAAGGTTCATTGCTATGACAAATGACTTGTTTACAAGGATCAAGCTGGGGGAGGTCGAGCTGCAGAACAGGATCGTGATGGCTCCCATGACGCGTCTGCGGGCTACCGAAGATTGCCTGGCCTCGCCCGTCATGGTGGAGTATTACCGCCAGCGAGCCTCGGCTGGGCTCATCACCACCGAGGGATCGCATCCGAGTCCAATGGGGCGTGGTTATACGTATCCTCCGGGAATTTATACGACGGAACAGGCCGCTGCATGGCGCAAGGTTACCGATGCCGTGCATGGGGAGGGCGGGCGCATCTTTTTGCAATTGATGCACGCAGGCCGGGTGACGCACTCTTCGTTCTTGCCCGGCCATGCGTTGCCGGTAGCCCCTTCGGCCATCGCAGTTTCGGGCCTGATTCACACCTTCGAGGGCAAGGTACCTTTTGAAGTTCCACGTGCTCTCGCGACCGAAGAAATTCCCGGAGTGATTGCCGAGTATCGCCACGCAGCGGAACTGGCTGTAACCGCAGGTTTCGACGGCGTTGAGCTTCATGCAGCCACAGGCTATCTGCCGCATCAGTTCCAGGCCTCGGGCTCCAATCATCGCGCGGATGCGTATGGTGGTTCGATTGAAAATCGCAGCCGCTTCACGCTTGAGATTCTGCAGGCGCTTTGCGAGGTTTGGGGAGCAGGACACGTCGGCATCAAAATCGCGCCGGGCTATACCGTCAACGACATGGATGACGAAGATCCGGCAGCAACCTACACCTATCTGGCCCGGCAACTGAATCCGATGGGGCTGGCATACCTGCATGTGGGCTATGAGAGTGGTTACACGCGCGGCACCCGTCCGGACTTCAATCCCATCGATCTTCTGCGCAAAGAGTACAGCGGAACGCTGCTGGCCGCGGGCGGATTCACAAAGGAGACGGGCAACGCGATTCTTGCTGCAAACCGCGCCGACGGCGTGGTCTTTGGTCGCGCCTTCATTGCCAATCCTGACCTGGTTGAGCGCTTTCGCAGAGACGCGCCTTTGAATGAGACGAGCGATATGAGCACTCTTTATGGGGGTGGCGCGCATGGCTATACCGACTACCCAACGCTGACAGACTAAACGCAAACAGTCCACACAGAAAGAAGAGGACACGATGTACAACTCTGCAAAGCAAGAGCACATACCGCCGCGTTCATTGGTTCTGTTGCTGGCTACAGGCACGGGCTTTGCGGTCGCATCGCTCTACTATGCGCAACCGATTCTGAGTCTTCTGGCAGCGGATTTCCATGCCCATGACCGTACCGTTGGTATGATCCCAACCTTGACGCAACTGGGCTATGCACTGGGTATTCTGTTGTTGAGTCCGCTGGGCGACAGGCATGATCGTCGTCAGATCATTCTGGTGAAAACTCTTTTGCTTGCGCTCTCACTTGTGGTCTGCGGCCTGGCTGGAGGCATCGGATCAATGATGGCTGCAAGCCTGTTGATGGGCATCAGCGCCACGCTTGCGCAGGACATTGTTCCGGCCGCAGCTCACCTTGCGCCACCACAGAGCCGGGGAAAAGTGGTGGGAACGGTGATGACTGGATTACTACTTGGCATTCTGCTTTCCCGCGTTGTGAGTGGGATTATCGCTGAACAATTTGGTTGGCGTGTGGTCTATGATGCAGCAGCCATGAGCATCGCGCTCTTCGGCGTTCTGGCGTGGAAACGGCTGCCCCACTTTACCGCATCGACGCAGCTCCCGTATGCGTCTCTGCTGGCTTCGATGAAAGCTCTTTGGCACGAACAGCCGACGTTGCGACAGGCATCATATGCACAAGGTTTGTTGTCGATGGGTTTCAGCGCCTTTTGGACCACGCTGGCGCTGATGCTGCATCACACATTCCATATGGAGAGTTCCGTGGCCGGCGCCTTCGGACTGGCAGGTGCGGCTGGTGCGATTGCCGCTCCCCTGGCCGGACGCTTGGCAGACCGGCGTACCCCGCATCTGGTCGCGTCTCTGGGATGCGCAATTGCAACGGCATCCTTTGCTGCAGCAGGCCTTTCCGTTTTGCTTTCGCTGAAGGCGCAGTTGCTCCTGCTGGCAATGGTTGCCGTTGGCTTCGATTTTGGTGTGCAGGCTTCGCTGGTTGCGCACCAAACCATCGTCTTTGGCATTGCTCCCGAGGCGCGCAGTCGCACCAATGCCTTGCTGGTCACCTGCATGTTTTTGGGTATGGCAGCGGGCTCTGAGCTGGGCAGTATGATGCTGGCACGCTGGGGCTGGAGTGGCGTGATAGCATTCGCTACCGCGACATCTGCAGGTGCATTTGGGCTGCGTCTGCGAGGGGAGAGGCCCATCACGCGCTTGAATGCGGTACTGAAGGCGCTTTCCGACTCATAGCCCAAAGACAGGGCAGTCTCGCTCAGCGAATCCTTGGTGTTGTTCAGACCAGGACCTCTTGTCCACATGCTCACCGGAGCAGTTGCCAACGCCTACGACTCGTCCTCGGCATGCTGTTGGCGCGTCACTTTGGCAGGCTCTATGGCTTGAAAGATCCTCGCGTTTAGCTGCTCGCCGTCTGGCTACGATCCGTGTTCTTCCATATTGGGAGGGTTATTCACAGCCATGATCGATAAGCAGAAGGATACGAACCTCATCTTGGCAGGGATGCCATTCTCTCATCAACAGGTCCAGGCTGCGGGTTTGCGCTTTCATCTCGTTGAGGGCGGTAGCGGCCCAGTTGTCGTCCTTTTGGCGGGCTTTCCACAAAGTTGGTACGCCTGGCGACGGGTATTACCATTGCTCGCGGATAGGTTTACCGTCATCGCCATCGATCTTCCGGGGCAGGGGGATTCCGAAAAACCACTCGATGGTTATGACACGCACACGACCGGGCAGAGAGTACATTCACTCCTCAGTGTCTTGGGGCATCATCGGTACGTTTTGGTGGGCCATGACATCGGCTCGTGGGTGGCGTACCCGTATGCTTACGAATACCCGAACGAGTTGCGCGGCGTGGTGCTACTAGATGGGAACATCCCTGGGGTTACGCTACAACCAGCGATTACACTGGGGCCGGAGAACTGGAGGAACTGGCACTTTCTCTTCAATCCGATTGCCGATCTGCCCGAGGCTCTCTTCCAGGGGCGTGAACGGATTCTGATCGAATGGTTTTTCAGCAAGAAGACCGCGAACCCAGCCGCAACTTTTACTCGTGAAGACATCGATGAGTATGAACGGGTTTACTCAAACCTCGGTGGAATGCGGGGGATGCTGGGCTACTACCGAGCAGTTCTTGAAGATATAAGGCAGAATGCCTCGCTTGCCGCTCGCCGCCTGAACATTCCGGTACTTGCTTTTGGCGGCGACGCGGGGAGTGCTCCCGATTTACATGAACGTCTCCTGCCTCTTTGTTCGGACCTTAGAGGTGGTGTCATCAAGGATTGCGGGCATTACATCCCCGAAGAACAACCCGAGGCTCTTGCTAACGAGATCCTTGCGTTTATTGGCACATTGAAGCCGTGAGCAAGGATGCTTCTCGCTTGTAACAGATCAACGACTGGACAAGGGGCGCCAGTTCGGATACGGAAATGGCTGAGAACCTGGTCGCGCTACTTCCCAGCACACTGCTCGTCGAATTAAGCCTTATCTGGGTCGCTCATCCGAGAGGTGGTATGAATGAAGTTCTTGCTGCTGGGCGCAACCGGAACCACGGGCTTGCAGTTCATTGAACTGGCAGAACGGCCAATTACTTCCGCAACGGCCGATTGAATCTACCCGGTTGAACTGGGTTGTGACCAGATGTGCCTTGGTCGGCACGTGGTGCCTTTCATCGTCTTGCCGAGAGGCGTTTTCATTTCGCACCACGCAAAATCAAATCGAGACCCTCTTTATAGCGACGGTCGAACTTGTCGAACAGTATAGAGCCGCTTTGACGCAGAATCGGAAACTCACTCGGATCGAGTTTCGCGTTCCTCAGCGCAATATCGTATTGAGGAGAACGTTCCTTCGGGCGCGGGAACACGGCCTGCTCCTCCATCACAAAGCTCTGGGTGTAGTTGTAAATCGTGCTGAGCAGAACGACGGCTTGGCGAACAGTAAAGCCCTTACCGATGAGCACGGCCCCAATCTGCTCCACCGTTTTCATGTATTTAGTGTTTGTAAGGCGACTTCCAGCGACCATCCTGGCGCCATCACGGTAAGCCAGCAACGTTTTGCGGAGGCCGCCTCCGAACGCTGCCGCCCAAGCGCTCCAGTCCGCGGAATCTTTCACTGGAACCAACTGCCGGGTTCCCTCGGCCAGAACCGTTGTGGCCATTTCGTCGATCAGCTCTTCCTTGCTCTTGAAATGCCAGTAGACGGTTGGGGCCTGGATCTTGAGGCCTTTGGCGAGTAGGCGCAGGGTTAGCTGTTCCAGGCCGACCTCGTTCAGCAGCTTCAGACCGGCCCGGACCACCATCTCACGATTCACTTTCATCAATCCAGCGTAGCAATGTTGACATTGCTTTGTCTAACAATGTTAGATATTGCACGACCGTAGCGTGGGCGAACCACAGAGGAGAAGAGAGCATGAAAGCAGCCATCATCACCGCAGCCGGCAGGTCGCCTATCTTCGCAGAGTTCAGCGAGCCCACAGCGACGCCGGGGGCGGAACTGATCACCGTCAGTGCCTCGGCTCTGAGTCAGTTCAGCAAATCGCGCTCTTCCGGCACTCATTACAGCTCCGAAGGCATGTTCCCAACCGTAGCCGGCGCTGATGGCGTTGGGCGCACAGAAGACGGCCGGCGTGTTTACTTCGTTCTTCCCGAGGCGCCATACGGAGCGCTCGCCGAGAAGTGTCTCGTCCGTGCAAAACAGTGCGTGGCGCTTCCAGACAGCCTGGATGACGTGACCGCAGCCGCCATTGCCAATCCGGGCATGTCTGGCTGGGCCGCGCTTGTGGAGCGAGCAGCCCTGCAGCTTGGTGAGACGGTTCTCGTCAATGGTGCGACGGGCAGTGCTGGCCGTCTTGCGGTCCAACTCGCCAAGTATTTGGGAGCGGGTAAGGTTATTGCGACAGGCCGCAACGAGGGCGAGCTACAGGAACTCTTGTCTCTGGGAGCGGATGCCATCATTCCGTTCGCACTGGGCACGCCGAATCCTCTCGGCGCGAAGCACTACGAGCAGGCGCTTCAAGAGGTTTTCTCAGGCGGAATCAATGTCGTTGTCGATTACCTGTGGGGCGAGAGTGCGAAGGCGGTCATTGTCGCTATTGCGAAGACAGTGGAAGATGCTACTCCAGTGCGCTTCGTTCATGTGGGAGGGGCGAGCGGCGAGGAAGAGATCTCGCTCCCCGGCGCCGCGCTTCGGTCCTCTGCGATTCAGTTGATGGGCAGCGGCGTGAAGAGCGTACCGTTCCCGAAGCTGCTTGGGTCTATCAAGAGTGTCTTTGAGGCAGTCGGACCTGCTAGGCTCCAGATCGCGACCCAGACCATGTACCTCTCCGAGATTGAAGAGGCTTGGAAGGCACCTAGCAAA
>WSSedL1CaDRAFT_10001797_pt1 | contig 11872 bp, 13 predicted proteins | sample WetSurSL1Cattail_FD_9464 | JGI IMG/M metagenome (IMG submission 9464)
ATGCTGGTGGAGATTCAAGCGTTGGTCGACAGCGGCGGCCCCAGCCCGCGGCGCCTGAGTGTTGGACTGGACAAGGATCGGCTGGCGATGTTGCTCGCGGTATTGCACCGTCACGCCGGTGTGGCGTGTATGGACCAGGATGTGTTTGTTAACGCGGTTGGGGGCGTCAGAATCTCGGAGCCCGCAGCAGATCTGGCTGTTCTGCTATCAATTACTTCATCACTGAGGGGCAAACCGCTACCCAAGGGCTTTTTTGCCTTTGGCGAAGTGGGGCTGGCGGGTGAAGTGCGCCCGGCCCCGCGCGGGCAGGAGCGCCTGAAAGAGGCCGCCAAACTGGGCTTCAGTGTGGCCGTGGTGCCCAAGGCCAACCTGCCCAAAAACCTCCAGTCCAAAGACTTTGAGGGCCTGACGATTCACGCCGTGGAGCGGGTCGAACAGGCCATGGAGATCGTTCGGAATTTGGCTTATTGAGCGCCAGCAGTCTCTAACAGCTTCAGCACCCGGTCGGTCACGTCGTTTTTCGGATCGACATAAACTGCACTTTGCAACACAAAATCGAGCTTTTCGGTGACAGCGATTTGTTTGACAAACTTGTTGACACTGACGATGAGTTTTTGCAGTTCTTCAGTCTTGCGTTTGTTCAGGTCTTCCTGAAAGCTGCGTTGGGTACGCTGCAACTCACGCTCTTGATCCTGCAACTTTCTTTGCTGATCCACACGCTGGGCTTCGGCCATCACTGGCGCGTCAGTCTGGTATTTGGTCACGGCGGCCTTGAAATTGCTGTCTTGGGTGGCCAAGTCTTTCTGGCGGGCTGAGAACTCTTTTTCCAACTTGCCCATGCTGGCTTTGGCCGGACTCGACTCTTTCAACACACGATCCATGTTGACAAAACCCATGCGGTTGGCCGAGAAATCAGCAGCTTGCGCCAGACCGACACCAACGACACACACACAACCCAGCAACAGGCTGGCGCCCCAGCGGCGAAAAGTACGGGGCGTATCAAGGAAAAAGGAGCTGTGTTTGGTCATGATGTGATGCTGTATGAAGTGAAAAGATGGATTGTGCGACGAAAGTCTCAGTTGCGAACCACCGTGTTGCCGGATTTCTTGACCAAGTCACCCACTTTGAAGCCTGGGTCGTTGGCAAAGTCAAAGTGGGCGCTGCCGCCTTGGGTGTAGGCCACACTGACCCGCCAGACCTTGGTTGTGTTGATGTTCTCTTGGATTTTTTTACCCGCATAAGCGCCACCCGCCGCACCGGCCACGGTGGCCAAGTCCTTGCCCAAGCCACCTCCAACCTGATGCCCCAGCACGGCACCGGCAACACCGCCAGCGATCAAGCCCACGGCATTGCTGTCACCCTGCTTTTCCACCACATGCACAGCCGTCACCCGGGCGCAGTCGGCACAGTCAATGGCGGCCGGTTTGGTGCTGCTAGTGCTTTTGACACGCAGGTTGGCCAGCGCTTTGTCATATTCAGACTGGGCATCACGACGGCACTGCAAACGCGCCTGGGAGGACGACTCGTCTGCACAAAGTTTTTTGTCAGCGACAAAACGTGCCTTGGCCGCCTTCGGGGTGTCCACGACGACGGACTCCGACGACCAGTTGGTTTGCGCTGCGGCCTGCCCTGCCATCAAGGCCACCCACAGACCACCCGCCAGAGCATGGACAAGACGTGTAGAACTGGTTTTTATTGACATGAGAATCTCCAATTCAGAGGAGTGGCAAGCCACCAGGAAAAATAACAAGGATAACCCGAACCACACAAGTGACAGACACCAACTTGTGAGCAAATGTCAGCCGACACTCCCAACGGGAGATGAATTCAGCCCCTTAAAATGGCCGTTTTGACCCGCAGCGGTGTGCTGACTTTAAAGGAACAAACCATGAGCCCCCTTCCCCCCTCGATGTCTGACCGCGACGGCAAAATCTGGATGGACGGTCAGATGGTCGACTGGCGTGACGCCAAGATCCACGTGTTGACCCACACCCTGCACTACGGCTGCGGTGCGTTCGAGGGTGTGCGGGCTTACAACACAGTCAACGGTCCAGCGATCTTCCGTCTGGCAGAACACACCGAACGCCTGTTCAACAGCGCCAAGATCCTGCGCATGAAGATCCCATTCACTCAGGCTGAAGTCAACGAAGCCCAACTCGCCGTGATCCGCGAGAACAAGCTCGACTCCGGTTACCTGCGCCCGCTGACCTGGATTGGTGACAAAAAGCTGGGGGTGTCCCCCAAGGGCAACACCATTCACCTGATGGTCGCCGCCTGGCCCTGGGGTGCCTATCTCGGTGAAGAAGGCATGCAGCGTGGCATCCGCGTCAAGATTTCCAGCTACACCCGCCACCACGTCAACATCACCATGACACAGGCCAAGGCGGTCAGCAACTACACCAACTCGATCCTGGCCAACATGGAAGCCACCGACGACGGCTACGACGAGGCCATGCTGCTTGATGCCAGTGGTTTTGTCTCTGAAGGTGCCGGTGAAAACCTGTTCATCGTCAAGGGCGGCGTGGTTTATACGCCCGACCTGTCGGCTGGTGCCTTGAACGGCATCACCCGCAACACCGTGTTGCACATCTGCAAGGACCTCGGGCTGGAGGTGGTGCAAAAACGTATCACCCGCGACGAGGTCTACATCAGTGACGAAGCCTTCTTCACCGGCACCGCCGCCGAGGTCACGCCGATCCGCGAGGTGGACCGGCTGGAGATTGGTGCAGGCTCGCGCGGCCCGATCACCGAAAAAATTCAAAGCGCGTTTTTTGACATCGTCAATGGCCGCAACCCCGCTTACGCCCATTGGCTCACATTAGTCTGATCACATCATGAGCAACACCGTTGTCGAACTCCTGGCCAAAGACCTCAACCACGCAGGGGGTGTCTACTGCCCCAGCCCACTGGCGGACATGACCGTCCGCGACACCCATCCCAAGGTGTACCTCGACGTGGCCCACACCGGACAGGCCAAGTGCCCGTATTGCAGCACCATCTACAAGCTCAAAGCTGGTGAGCATTTCCAAGGCCATTGATTCTGGCCAGAGGTGGTCAGCGCAACAACGGTGGTGCGGTTTGACAGGGTAACGGGCCAGGTGATGCGCTGGCACGAACACCCGCCTGCACAACCTTGCTCCCAGCCATGAACCCTTCCTTGTCCCCATCAAAACGCGCCCTGGTCATTGCCCCGCAATGGATTGGTGACGCGGTCATGACCGAGCCGCTACTGCGCCGCCTGCNGGCACGGGGTGAGCGTCTCACCGTGGGTGCGCTGCCCTGGGTGGCCCCGGTGTACCGTGCCATGCCGCAGGTGGCCGAGGTGATCGAGTTTCCATTTGCCCACGGTGGGCTGCAGTTGCGCGAACGGCGGCGTCTGGCCAAACAGATGGACGGCCAGTTTGATGTGGCGTACATCTGCCCCAACTCGTTGAAGAGTGCGTTGCTGCCGTTTCTGGCGGGCATCCCTGAGCGTGTCGGCTATCTCGGTGAGGCCCGCGTGGGCCTGCTGACACACCGCATCAAAAACCCGGCCAAAGGCCAGCGCCCGCCGATGGTGGCGTTCTACTCGGCACTCAGTGGCGAGGCCGATGTGGCTGCCGACCGGCCTCATTTGCACCTCAATGCAGACGTGGCCGATGCCACTTTGCGCGAGTTGGGATTACAACGCGACGGTTATTACCTGATGGCACCTGGCGCCGAGTACGGCCCGGCCAAACGTTGGCCGACCTCACATTTTGCCGATCTGGCGCGCCAGCTCACCCTACCCGTGGTGCTGCTGGGGTCCGGCAAGGAAGCGGGGCTATGTGCCGAAATTGTGGCGGCTTGCCAGACATCCAGCTCGGCGGACAGCACTCTCAATTCGGGCCAAGCTCCCATGATCCTCAACCTGGCAGGAAAAACCTCGCTGGCCCAGGCGCTGTGTGTGATCAGCGCCACCAAGAGCCTGATCAGCAACGACTCGGGCCTGATGCATGTGGCGGCCGGTTTTGGTGTGCCGCAGGTGGCGATTTTTGGCTCCAGCAGCCCCTTGCACACCCCCCCGCTGAACGCTGCAGCACACGTGCTGTGGCTCAAGAATGACTCGACTTACCAGCCTCCGCTGGACTGTGCACCGTGTTTTGAGCGCACCTGCCCTTTGGGCCACACACGTTGCTTAAACGACATTGATGCAGCCAAGGTACTGCAGTTGTTATAGCTATAAGCGCTTTATACGTCAGGTCTAGCAGACGTTTTCTTATACATTTCCCGCGCCCTGCTTGACAGCAGCATTCGCGCGGACAAAAAAAAGCCACCCGAAGGTGGCTTGTAAAGTTCCCCCGAAAGGGAACGTCGTTGGAAACCTTGCAAACCCGAAAAATCCGAGTATCTTTCCAAGAGTTTTGCATCAAGACTGTGACAGCAGCTGGGTGAACTTTACAGACTAGACACAGACTTGGATATCCCCCATTTGGGGGATATTGAGGCTTTTTTTGCGGGAAAAAGCTTTTTTTGCAACTAAATGTCACTCGTTGGGGTTTGCAAGGGTAATTCGATGACAAAACAGGCGCCCCCCTCAGGCTGCCCCTCACAAAATGCGCGTCCGCCGTGGCGCTCGGCGATGGATTTCACCAGTGCCAAGCCCAGGCCAACACCGCCATCACGTTCGGTGGCACCGGGCAGGCGGTAAAACGGCTCAAAGATGCGCTCGCGCAACTCCGGCGGAACACCAGGCCCCTGGTCAGACACCCGGATTTGGGCGTGCCCGCCAGCCAGCGACAGACGCAAGCTCACCTCACCTGCAGCATGGCGGCGGGCGTTTTCCAACAGGTTGCGTACTGCGCGGCGCAGCAGCTTGGCCACCCCCTGAACCGGCAGTTCATGAAGCACGCCGCCACTTGCTGTTGAGGCCGTATCAGCCTCAGGCAACAACAGCTCGGCATTGACACGAGCACACTCCTCGGCTGACAGGCCCACCAGATCGACCGACTCCACCGTCCCCATGTCACTTTGTCGCGCATCAAGCCGACTGGCCAGCAAAATTTCTTCAATCAGCTGGTCCAGCTCGTTGATATTGCGAGCGATTTCGCTTTTAAAAGCGGCCGGGGCGCTGGGGCCCAGCAACTCCAGCCCCATGCGAATGCGTGCCAGAGGAGAACGCAACTCGTGGGAAGCATTGGCCAGCAGGGATTTTTGCGAGGCCAGCAAGGCTTCGTGCGATTTCACCAGGGTTTCCACACGTTCAGCGGCCTGGTTGAAGCGTTTGGCCAGAAACGCCACCTCATCCGAGCCGGTCTCTGGCACACGGGTCGACAAGTCACCCTCACCCCACTGGAACACACCGTCTTGCAGGCGCTCCAGCCGACGCGTCAAGGTGCGCACAATCGGGTAGGTGGCCAGCGCCACCGCAATCCCCACCCACACCAGCATCCAGAGAAAACCAAATGGCAGGCGGCTGACCGAAGGTGGTGCGCGACGCAGACTCAGGCGCATGGTTTGCCCGTCATGCATGTGTACAACAAACTCCGGTGGCCTAGGGTAATCGGGCTCCATCTCAACATCACCCTCTGACACGGCCTGAGGCACCGATGCGGCCCCGGCAGGCAAGTCCTGCTGCCGGCTGTAAAAGGGGCCACCATCCGGCGGCTCTGTGCCATCCGGCATATGACGTGGGCGGCCTCGACCAATCACCTGCCCGGCCTCGTTTTGTACCAGCACATCGCGCATCGGCGGATCTGCGGTCATGCGCCAGATCCAACCCACCAACAGCGCCAGCACGGCCACGGCCAGGACCACTGCGAGCCAGATACGGACGTAGAGCTTTTGGAACATCAGTCTTGCTGCCGGGCAAAGACGTAACCCACACCACGCACCGTCAGGATACGTTTGGGGTCTTTGGCGTCTAGCTCAATGGCGGCGCGGATGCGACCCATGTGCACGTCAATCGAGCGGTCAAACGCATCAAGCTCACGCCCGCGCACCGCTTCCATGATCTGGTCACGTGTCAACACCCGGCCCGCGCGCTCGGCCAGTGTGACCAGCAGGTCAAATTGGTAGGACGTCAATTCGCAGGGCTGGCCGCTGACACTGACAACACGGGCGTCACGGTCAATCTCCAGTGAGCCAAAACGCAGCAGGCTGGGGGCCACCGGCTGGGCGCCTTCGACATGGCGACGCAACACAGCCCGGATGCGTGCCAGCAGTTCACGAGGCTCAAATGGTTTGGGCAGGTAATCGTCGGCGCCCATTTCCAGACCAATGATGCGGTCCATCGGGTCACCCTTGGCGGTGAGCATCAACACCGGTGTGGCAGCCAGCGCGCCGGGCATCGCACGGATGCGGCGACACACTTCGAGGCCATCCATATCGGGCAACATCAGGTCAAGCACGACCAGATGTGGCGGCTTGCCTTGCAGCGCAGCCAGCCCGCTTTGGGCATCTCCTGCATGGGCCACGGTGTAACCAGACTGGCCCAGGTACTCACAGACCATGTGCGCCAGGCGGGTATCGTCTTCAATCATCAAAAGGTGTTGGTTCATTTTTTCAGTCTAGTGGGCAAGCGCGTCGCAGGCTTGAAGTGTGCGTAAAGATAGGTAAACACAGCTCAACAAAAACTACTAAATAAGTAGCTATAAGCCCTTTATTTATAAGGGCTAGAGGCCACTTTTAACCTTGAAGCCAGCCACACCAGCAAGAGCACCGGCACACCCAGCAAGGCGGTGGCGACAAAAAAGTTCTGGTACCCAAAACTGTCCACATAACGCCCCGAATAACCCGCCAGAAACTTCGGCAGCAGCAGCATCATGGAGCTGAACAGCGCGTACTGGGTGGCCGAATACGCGACATTGGTCAAGCTGGACAAATAAGCAATGAACGCTGCCGATGCAATGCCACCCGCCAGATTGTCGGCCGAAATCACCGCGATCAGCCAACTTAGGTCGTGCCCGAGGGTACTCAGATAGGCAAACAGCAGGTTGCTGGCCGCACTGAGCACCGCCCCCAACATCAACACCCGCATCACGCCCAAACGCATGGACAACACACCACCGACAAACGCGCCTGCCAGCGTCATGATCACACCAAACACCTTGGTCACCGCAGCCACCTCGTCTTTGCTGTAACCCATGTCCACATAAAACGGGTTGGCCATGATGCCCATCACCACGTCGCTGATGCGGTAAGTGGCAATCAGTGCCAGGATCAGTGCCGCCTGCCAACCAAAGCGCGACAAAAAGTCGGCGAACGGTGCCACCAGCGCACCACGCAGCCACTCAGCCAGGTTTTTGCTGGGCGGCAAGACGCGGCTCTGAGGTTCTGCCGAAAACAACACCGTCAACACACCCAACAACATGCTGCCCGCCATGACCAGGTAAGCGGTCTGCCAGGCACCATGTTGATAACCCAGCACGCCCTCAGGCTGCGCCCGTGCCGCCACCCACAACACACCAGCACCAGCCCAAATCATGGCCAGACGGTAACCGGTCTGGTAGGACGCGGCGAGCGCTGCCTGCCGATTCACATCAGCCGACTCGATGCGAAACGCATCCAGCGCAATGTCCTGCGTGGCGGAGCCAAAGGCCACCGCCAGCGCACCCCACACCACCGGCGTTAACGCCACCTGCGGGTCGTTGAAACTCATGGCCACCAGCCCGGCCAAGATCGCCAGCTGCGACAGCAACAGCCAACTGCGCCTGCGCCCGAGCAAACGTGTCAATACCGGGATCGGCAGCCGGTCCACCAGCGGCGCCCACACCCACTTGAAGGCATAAGCCAGGCCAACCCAGCTCAGGTAACCGATGGTGGTGCGGTCAATGCCAGCCTCGCGCAACCAGAAGCTCAGCGTGCCCAGCACCAGCAGTAGCGGCAGACCCGCCGAGAAGCCCAGCAGCAACATACGCACCGAGGCCGGTTCCAGATACACCTTCAGGGTGGCCAGCCAGCCCGGTGGCTTGGGGGGGGCGTTTGAGTCAGTCGAAGTCATCGCGGCATGATAGCGGGGCAGCGACACCGCCCTATCGATCTCGGTTGTCTAAAATTTCAGCATGACAACACACCAACTGCGCCTGTTTTTCCTCGGCGACGGAATGCAGGTCTCGCAACCCATCGTCTGGCTGATCGGGTTTTTTGCCTTTTTGAACGTTTATTCCATCCAAGCCGTGTTGCCGATGGTGATGGACGACTTTGCCGCCTCGCCGCTGCAAGCCGGGTTGACCGTGGGAGCCACGGTGCTGGCGGTGGGGCTGATCTCCCCCTTCATCGGCATGCTGTCAGATGCAATGGGGCGCCGGAATGTGATTTGCGTCTCGCTGTTTGCGCTAACGCTGCCAACCGCCTTGATCCCGCTGACGCATGGCCTGAACGCCTTGATTACCTTGCGGTTTTTGCAGGGCCTGGCAATACCCGGCATTGTGGTGGTGCTAATTGCTTACATTGGAGAAGAGTTTCGCAGCAGCGGTATGGCGCGCATGATGTCGATTTATGTCGGCGGCACGGTGATGGGCGGTTTTTGCGGGCGCTTCATCACTGGCCACGCCGGACATTGGCTGGGCTGGCGCGGCGCTTTTGTGGTGTTGGCGGCCATGACCTTGGCCGGGGCGCTGCTGGTGTGGTGGCGCTTGCCCGCGTCACGCCACTTTGTGCCGAACCGCCACATCAAGGCCGCGCTCGGCACCCTGTGGCGACATCTACACAACCGGCGCTTGATGGCCTCCTGCGCGGTCGGCTTTTGTGTGTTGTTCTCACTGGTGGGCACCTTCACCTACATCAACCTGTACCTGGCTGCCGCGCCTTTTCACCTGTCATCGGCAGGCCTGGCCAATGTGTTTGCGGTGTACCTGGTGGGGGTGCTGGTGACGCCACTGACCAGCCGCCATCTGGAGCGGCTGGGCTTCATGAAAGCGTTGTTGTGGGCTTTAGCCACGTCGGCCAGCGGCCTGCTGATGACACTGGTGCCATCGCTGCCGGTGATTGTGCTGGGGCTGACCGTGTGTTCGAGCGGCGTTTTTTTGTGTCAGTCAGCCACCATCAGCACCCTGGCCAAAAACGTGACCGAGGGGCGATCGCTGGCCACCGGCCTGTATTACATGAGTTATTACGCCGGTGGTGCAGTGGGCACCTGGGGGGCTGGCCTGGCTTATGAAGCCTGGGACTGGAGTGGCTCGGTGTTGACCATCGCTGGGGTACAAGCCTTGGCAGCCGCTATCGTGTTAGTGGTGTGGCGCAAAACCACCTGATGCACAAGGTGCCAACACCGTCTTAGGGGCGCCCTGGCTCAGGCCTTGGCGGGCTCAAGGGCTGCGCCGCTTTTGCGCAACGTCAAGGCCAGCACCACCATAGCGGCCATCAACGCCGCGATCACCTCATACGCCACGCTGAAACCTGCTGCTCCCTGGCCACTGAAATCCGCCAGAGCCCCAATCGCGGCGGCTGACAACAAGGTGCCGACGCTGGTACAGATGTTGATCAACCCTTGGGCAGTACCGCGAAATGCCAGCGGCGCCTCTTCAATGGCAATGGTGCGCAGCGCACCACTCACCACCACCCCAACACCCAAACCCACCGGCATGGTGGCCACCAGGAACCCCCACAAACCCCACCCGGTGAAAGCGCAAGCCGCGTAACCCACACTGAGCAAGGCAAAACCACCCACAATCAGCGCACGGGCACCCAGACGGTTGAGCAATCGTCCAGCACCCATGGAACCGATGATCGAACACACCACCATGGGCAACAGCACAAACCCTGCGTTTTGCCGGGCCACCGCATAAGCCAGCGTGGCAATGGAGGTCAAAAAAATCACGCTGCCCATGCCAAAGCCAGCCCCCAAGGTCAGGAAATAGGTCAGTGACAGCTGTCGGTTGGCAAACATCGAGATCGGAATCATCGGTTGCGCAGCACGTTTTTCAACCCACAAAAACAGTGGCAGCAGCACAAGCAACGCAACCAAGGTAAATGGCCACAAGCGCAGCCCCGTCATATCGTCCAACACCCGCGTGACACAGGCCACCAAGGCCGACAACAGCAAGAACAGCACCACAATGCCGCGCCAGTCAAGCGCAGGCAACAGACTCGAGGGCCGCTGCGTGGGCAAGGCACGCACTCCCAAGAACAACACATAGGCAGCAATTGGCAAGTTAGCCAGAAAAATCCAGTGCCAGTCCAGGGTCACCATCACCAAACCGGCCAACGGCGGACCCAGCACAAACGCCATGCCGTAGGTGGCTCCAATCAGCCCCAGCGCGCGACCGCGTTCCTTGGGTGGTAAAGCGTCCGCAATCACCGCACTGGCAGTAGGAATGATGCCTCCGCCACCCATGCCTTGAATGACCCGGCCCAGTACCACGGCCCAGAAAGTGGGCGCCAGCGCAATCACCAGCGACCCCAAGGCAAACAGCGAGATGCTGATCAGATAGATTGGTCGTCGGCCATAACGGTCACCCAGGCTGGCCAGCGGTGCGGTGCTGCACAACGAGGCCAGGATGAAAGCAATCATCACCAAACCCACACGCCGGTTGTCAATCTGGAAGGTTTCTCGAAGCGCGGGGATGGCGGGCGCGATGATGGCGGTATCCAGCGCCGACATAAACACACCGATAAAAAGCACCGTCATCAGTCGCCGATACGCTGGTGTACCGGCTGGGATGGAAACAGACGACATCAAAACCCCGCTAATTACAAACAAGCCATTCGAAAGACCGGCAGTGTATAGTTTTTGAGGGCGTTGATCCTTCAGCGCCAGCCCAGTCGGACATTTCGGCAGGACCTTGGCATGTGCCCGTTGGCCCAAGTAAGCTGCATGATTTGCAGACCTTGGGCTCGCCAGACATCAGAGACTGGCTTGGGCGTGGCTGTAGCACTTCTTCGGGCAAATCTTGGAACAGGCCGTACAGCCGATGCACAACTCCTGGTGGGCAAGGGTCATCACCTTTTTTTCGTATTCCTCATCGTCGTCGTCATCGTCCAGGTCTACAGGGACACGTTCACCGCCCTCGGTCAGGCCGACCAACGCCATCACGCCGCGCGGGCACACTTTGATACAGCGGCCGCAGCCGATGCACTTCTCATCGTCGATGGCAGTGACGAAGGCGGGGATCCATACCTCGCCGCTGGGCAGCGTGACGCTAAAGGTGTTGCTCATGGTGGATTCTCTTTCTTGGGATGTTCTCAAGCCTCGGCCGCAGCCAAGGCTTTGCGTGCGTCCATCAGCAACACGTGGGCTTCAAAACAGCGTTGTGCTACCTCGGGAATTTTTTCCCAGTTGGTCGGCAGTTCTTCGGACAGGTCATGCAGGTCCATCTTGGCCTGGGTGGCCCGGGCATTGAGTTTTTTCAGTTGCGCCTTGCGTTCTTCAATCTCCATGCTCATGCTCCGTATTGCGCAACATCTGGGTAAGTGCGGATCATGGTGACCGCTTCGGTCAAGAATTTGGTGCCGGCCTCGGACAGTTTGGCCAGTGACGAAAAACCAAAACGGTGTACATCACGCAGCTGTTTGTTGACCACCACCAGACGGCCTGCCAACAACACCATGCGGCCAAAGCCTTCGTGGCTCATCTTCATCATCGGTGACACCATCTGCCCGGTTTCACGTTCGATGGCAACCGCAATGGCGTTGTAGAACAACTCCAGGCGCCACAAGGTCTCAGGGTCCGGGTCACCCAGGATCGGCAACGCACGGCGCTCCTCGGCGGTGTGCAGGTAGGGCTTGAGCAATTGCAGGTCAGTCTTGTTGTCCCAAGTGCCATTCATGTCCTGTGCCCGCAACTGTTTGATGAGCTGCTGCACAAATGGGGTGACAAGGTAGGCCTCGTCGCTGGTCGGCTCGGTGGCGATGTCAAGGGTGGTCTGTTCGTTCATGGGGCAACCTCATCTTCTTCAAAATCAAATGTGCGTAC
>WSSedL1CaDRAFT_10001798_pt1 | contig 11864 bp, 5 predicted proteins | sample WetSurSL1Cattail_FD_9464 | JGI IMG/M metagenome (IMG submission 9464)
GGTTTGCAGACTGTTGTTCTTTTCCTTTTTGTTACTAACATTTCATTTTCTCAGGAACCCCAAATCAAATGGGGCGAAATACCCAAAAGCGATTTAGAAATGAAATCATATCCCGCCGATACAAACGCAAGCGCGGTAATATTATATGACAAGGGCGAATCTTTTATTGACGATAATATGGATATAGATTTCAAAAGACATTTAAGGGTTAAAATATTAAATACTAAAGGGTATGAATGGGGCTCGCATACAGTTGATTTGTATACTGGCTCATATATAGAGAGAATTGTAAATATTGAAGCTGCGACGTATTGGATAGAAAATAACGGTCAAATAAAATCAAGCTCGTTAAATTCAAAAGATATTTTCATGGAAAAAACGTCGGATAACATAACGCGCTGTAAATTTACATTACCCGCTTTAAAACCTGGATGCGTTATTGAAATAAGATATAATGTTATTTCTCCTGAAATGATTAACGTCAGAGGCTGGACGTTTCAGCATAGCGAGCCAGTCGTATGGAGCGAATATGTGCTGCGTTCTCCTAAGTCGATTGCTTTTTCCTGGGTAACGCAAGGATATGAGCAATTTAAAATTCAGGATGAACAAGACGCCACTCAAGTTTTTTCGGGAACTGCCGCTTCATATTTTAGTTCAAGCGTCGTAAAATGCAATCAATATAGATGGGTACTTGCAAATGCCCCGGCAATGAGGGAAGAACCTTATATAACAACTATTGAAGACTATAGAAATAAGGTCGATGTTCAGTTGATGGGTTATGCTTATAATGGCATTATTAAAAAATTTCTTAATAATTGGGACAAATTTATTAGCGATTTGCTGGATAGTAAATATTTCGGAAATAAAATTGAGGAAACGAGCAAAGCAAAAAAAATAGTTAACTCAATTATTACTAATCTTTCAAGCCGCGAAGAAAAAATGCAAGCTATCTACAACTGGGTTTCTAATTCAATAGTTTGGGATGGAAAGAAGATATCTGATGCAAATCAGGATATAGATGACGTAATAGACTCTAAAAAAGGAAACAGCGCGGAGATTACATTTCTTTTTCTATCAATGCTGAAGTGCGCGGGGATTAATGGCGACCCAGTTATATTAAGCACTCGAGATAATGGAAGGGTACAGTCTCTTTATCCTATCATATCGCAATTTGATTATGTAATTGCGCGCGTAAAATTAGATTCAGTTTTGTATTTTATTGACGCTACTGATCCATTGCGTCCCATTGATCTTTTACCGACTAAGGTTTTGAACGTTAAAGGGCTTGTAATACAAAAAGGTTCAGTCGAATGGGTTACGCTGACTTCTAATAAAAAAAGTCATAACGTAGCAATAGCTAATATTGAACTAAAACAAGACGGATCTTTTAACGGGAATATTGAAGATTTTTATAAAGACTACGGCGCTTTAAATAGTAGACGAAAAATAAAGGGAAAAAGCGGAATTGAATTTGCCAAAGAGTCGTTTGACGCAAATAAAACAGGAATATCGGTCGATTCTGTTTCAGTTTTAGGAAGAGATACCATCAACATTCCCTTTAGCATTAAAACATTTGTTTCTTCTTCTAATTATGGACAATGTAATAACGACATTATTTATCTTAATCCGCAACTAATTAATCGAATATGGGAGAACCCTTTCAAAACTCAAAACAGAAAATTTCCAGTAGATTTTTCTTATGGCAGGAGTATGGAAACAATTATCAACATTACGCTTCCTGATAGCTTTGAAGTAAAAGAACAACTTGAAAATCGAAATCTTTCTATTTGCGCCAATGAACTTAATTATTTCCGCTATTTTTCTGTAGTGGATAATAGAGTTCAGCTCCGTACAAAAATGGAAATTAAGAAATCAATAATATCGCCGGAGTTCTATTCGCAACTTCGGGAGTTTTACGAAAAAATTGTAGCTTGCGGACAGGAGCAAATTGTGTTATCTCGGATTAAAAAAGCGCCTGAGGCGGCGATTGAACAAAATAGCAAAACTGATCCTGCATCTGTGCCAGAGGCAAATACAGAGCCGGTAAAACAAAAAAAAGGAAAGAAATAATAAATGAAAAAAACGAAGATAATTTATTCAGCAATACTTTTTGTAATTATTTCTTTCCCTTTTTTAATGGGATCAGGCGGCGCAGGACCTGAGTATAAATGTTCAAAAATACCCGCTTCTCTTTTGAAAGACGCAAAGTCTGTTTTAAGAAATGACGATGTACGATTTGAAGTAGTTAGTAAAAAGAAAGCAATTGAAACTATAAAATATGCAATAACAATTTTCAGTAAAGAAGAAAGAGACAAGGGAAATCTTGTGCTGTATTATAACGATCTTATTAAGATTAAGGACTTAGAAGGCGTGATATATGACGCAAATGGAGTTAAAGTTCGGGAAATGGAAAGCGATGAAGTTAAAGATTACAGCGCTTCCGGCGAATACGAATTATATTCTGATGCGCGCGTAAAAACTGTGGGTCTTTATTATGATAGTTACCCATATACAGTAGAGTATAAATATTCTGTATATTACAAAGGTTATATTGATTGGCCGGAATGGGTTACGCAGTCTTCGCTTGAACCGGTTGAGCATACAAGCTTTGAAGTATTAATTGATAAAGAAAAAGATCTGCGCTATTGGAAGAATAGCGATTCGTTAAAACCGGATATCTCAATTGTAGATGGTCAGAAAAAATATTACTGGCATGCAGATAACTTGCCAAAGCTTTCTAAGGACGTTGTAGGCGAGGAAGAAGAAGACTACGCGGGAGTTGTAAAAATTGCTCCTGACGAATATGAAATAGCAGGCGCTGAAGGGAAAATGTCTTCATGGAAAGAGTTTGGCAGCTGGTATTATAATCTGTGCAAAGGAAAAGATAAGTTGCCTGAAGAAGCTAAAAAAGAAATTGCCGCTCTAATAAAAACAGATGACGATACTGTCGCTAAGATTAAAAAACTGTATGAGTACATGCAAAAGAGAACTCACTATGTCAGCGTTCAGCTTGGCATTGGAGGTTGGATGCCGTTTGATGCAACTTATGTTCATGAAAGAGGCTATGGCGATTGCAAAGCTCTTGCAAACTATATGCAGGCTATTTTAAAGGAAGCTGGGATAGCTTCATATCAAACTCTTATAAATAGCGGAACTCACGCTAAACCCATTACTCTTGAGCTGCCTGCAAATCAGTTCGATCATGTGATATTATGCGTTCCGGTTAAAACTGATACTTTGTGGCTTGAATGTACCAGCCAAACCATACCTATGGGATTAATACATTCCAGCATTATTAACCGCTACGCTTTACTTGTTTCGGAAGAAGGAGGCAAAATTGTTCATACTCCGCCAACATGTCCAAACGATAACCTGCAAATACGAAAATCGACTGTAAATATTGAGTCTAACGGAAATGCGATGGCTAATTCTGCTACAAATTGGAAAGGAATTCCACAGGATTATTTTATAGAGATGTATCATGATTCCTCGCCAGAAGAAAGAGAAAAATGGGCATTAAATGAAATTGACATTCCTAATATTAATTTAAAAAATTTAGAGTTTTCCGGAGTTGATTCTGCAAAAGGAGACGTTCAGTTATATGCAAAAATAGAACTGCACAAGTATGCCTCGTTATCTGGCGAGAGATTATTTTTCTTACCGAACCTAATGGAAAAAAGGAAGTATGCTCCTCCTACTGTAAAAAAACGGCTTTCTCCCGTTAGGCTATCATATCCGTATCACGATGTTGATACGGTAGTATTTTCTGTGCCTGAAGATTTTACAGTTGAGGCTATTCCTCCAGAAGCTGATTATAAATCTTCTTTTGGAAAATTCCACTCAAAATCGGCGTATGAAAATAACAAGCTAATCTTTACTCGATCGCTTGAAATATTTAATTGCACAATACCAGCGTCTGAATATACTGAATATCAAAATTTCTTTACTTCTATTGTTAAAGCCGATAAAGCGCAGGTTGTTTTAATAAAAAAGAAGCAGCCTTGATATAAAAACAGAATTCGTAAATAAGTAATTTTACCTCTATAAACATTTCTTCCAAGTAATATTGACTGGCGACTTAAAAATTCTTTTATAAGTCGCCGGTTACATAAAAACAAAATTGATCCATAAATAAAATTTAAATACTTGCTTTAATATTTATTAATAAGTATTTTTTCCACGGGCAAAGAATACATACTCATCTCCAGCGTATAGAAAGCTATTGAGGGCGGCTAAATAACAATCAGTTCATATTAATTTCAATTAGCCAAGGCGCGTAATTTATTTGATTTTGCGTATCGTACGGCAGCATTATATAACTATTACTTCGGATTAAGAATAATAACGTTAAATATAAAGGAAATAGAAAATGAAACTGAAAAGCTTTAGCGATTGGTCTATCTCTCTTAAAGTAATATCAATAATTGTTATTTCAATTGTGCCGATTTTATTGATATTTACTCTCTATATATTCCCTTCATTTGAAGAAAAAAGCTACGATAACAAAAAAGAAACACTTCGTAACGAAGTAGAAACTGCATATAGCATTCTGAAATATTATAACGATTTAGCCGCGGGAGGCAAATACGATTTAGCTGAAGCGCAAAGAATCGCAGTTGACGAAATTAATAAAATGAGGTATGCTGGGAAGGAATACTTTTTTGCTTACGACTTTGATGGGTTCACGAAAGCTTCTGGGCAAGACGCCGGCTTAATTGGGAAAAACAGATTAAATGTTGAGGACAAAAAAGGGAACAAGTTCATAAAAGAAATGGTCGCCATATGCCAGCAAAAAGGGGACGGATATGTTACTTATTATTATCCTAAAATTGGGAAGAGCGTTCCTTCGCCTAAAATGTCTTACGTAAAAAGTTTCGCTCCCTGGGGCTGGTTTATTGGGACTGGTCTGTATATAGATAATGTCGAAGTGGAAATGTATCAATTCAAATTGCAGGCATATATCCCTATGCTGCTGATAATCATTATCACTTTTATAATTGGATATTTTGTCGCGAAAAAAATCACAAGACCTATAGTAAAGCTTGAAAAATCTTTGCAAAAAATCTCAACAGGCGACGTTAATCTGCAATTTAGCGATAACATTTCAGACGACGAAATTGGCAGATTAGAAAAAACATTTATCCATCTTGTAGAAATTATTAAAGTGCAGGCCGCTACAAGCAATAGCATTGCCGAAGGCGATTTAAATATAGAAATAACGCCAAAATCAAAAAAAGACGCGCTTGCATATAGCATGATAAAACTTGTTACAAATCTGAAAGGGATGATTGCAGAGATTAAAGAATTAACAGCCTCTGCAGAAAAAGGAAAACTATCCGTTCGCGGTTCCGCTGATAAATTTAACGGAGCATTTAAAGAAATAATTGTTGGAATTAACGGCACATTAGACGCGGTTGTTACGCCTCTGAACTTTGCGGCAAACTGTATAGATAGAATCAGCGAAGGAGACATTCCTGATAAAATAACTGAAACTTATTATGGCGACTTCAATGAAATTAAAAACAACCTGAATAAATGTATAGATGCCGTTAACCTTTTAGTCGCAGATACGCATAGCCTTTCACAAGGCGCAGTTAAAGGAAATTTGAGCGTTAGAGCGGACGCTGATAAACATCAGGGCGATTTCAAAAAAATTGTGGAGGGAATTAACGATACTCTTGACGCCGTAATCGGTCCTTTAAACATGGCGGCTAATTATATGGATAGAATTAGCAAGGGCGATATTCCTGAAAAAATTACAGAAAGTTATAATGGCGATTTTAATGAAATAAAAAATAATTTGAATACATGCATAGACGCTGTAAATCTTTTAATAGCTGATACAAAGGCTCTTGCCGATGGAGCAATTGACGGCAATTTATCTGTAAGAGCAAATTCCAAAAAACATGGAGGGGATTTTGGTAAAATTATTGAAGGCATGAACAAAACATTAGACGCAGTTATAACGCCTTTAAACGTTGCCGCAAGCTATTTCGATAGAATCAGCAAAGGCGATATTCCGCAAAAGCTAAATGAAAACTATAAAGGCGATTTTAATAAAATTAAAAATAACTTAAATACTTGTATAGACGCTATTAATTTATTGGTCTCCGAAACGCATGGCTTATCAGTTACGGCGCTGGAAGGTAAATTATCTGCAAGAGCCGATGAGAAAAAACACAGCGGCGATTTCAGGAAAATAGTTGAAGGCGTTAACAAAACTCTAGATGCGCTTATTACGCCGCTTAACATGACTGCCGATTATGTTACAAGAATAAGCCATGGCGATATACCTCCGAAGATCACCGATAATTATAACGGCGATTTTAACGCAATTAAAAATAATCTAAACCAGTGTATTGATTCAATTAACAGACTTATTGAAAATTCCAGAATGCTTTCAGATTCTTCAGTTAGAGGAAATCTATCAGCAAGAGCGGACGTTTCAAAATTTGAAGGCGATTTCAGAAAAATTATGGAAGGCGTAAACGCTACGTTAGACGCTGTTATTGGCCCTCTAAATATGGCCGCTAATTATGTGGATAGAATAAGTAAAGGAGATATTCCTCCAAAAATTACGGATAGTTATAATGGCGATTTTAACTCAATTAAAAACAATCTGAATACTTGTATTGACGCAATTAATCTGCTGATAACAGATACAAAAATGCTTGCGGTTTCTACTGTAGAAGGCAGAACAAATGTTAGAGCAGAACTTGATAAACACAAAGGAGATTTTAAATTAATTATTTCAGGCATCAACCAGGCTCTTGACGCAATACTAATGCCAATGAAGGAAGGTGTAGCCGCTCTTGGCAAAATGGCGGAAGGCGATATGACTGTCAGAATTGAAAGCGATTATCTAGGCGATCATCAGTTGATTAAGAATAGTATTAACACTGTTGCAGAATCTTTATGTAAAGCTCTGGGAGACGTTAATGAGGCCATTGAGGCGACGGCTAGCGCAAGCAGCGAAATATCTTCAAGCACTGAAGAAATGGCCGCAGGCGCGCATGACCAAACAATACAGGCGACCGAAGTTGCAAGCGGCGTAGAAGAAATGACGAAGACAATTTTGGATAATACAAAGAACACGTCGTTTGCTTCTGAAACTGCAAAAGACGCAGGCTCCAAAGCAAAAGAAGGAGGGCTGGTTGTAAAAGAAACTATTGAAGGAATGAACAGAATTTCCGACGTAGTTAAAACTTCTGCGGCTACGGTTGTAGAACTTGGGAAAAGCAGCGACCAAATTGGCGAGATTGTTCAGGTGATTGACGATATTGCAGATCAGACTAATCTGTTGGCGCTTAACGCTGCAATAGAGGCTGCGCGAGCCGGAGAACAGGGCAGAGGTTTTGCCGTCGTTGCAGACGAAGTGAGGAAATTGGCTGAGAGAACGACTAAGGCTACAAAGGAAATTGCCGGAATGATAAAACAAATTCAAAAGGATACTACTGAAGCGGTACATTCAATGCAGAAGGGAACTAAAGAAGTTGAAAATGGAAAAGCCTTAGCTAATAAAGCAGGCGGTTCGCTTGAAGAAATTATAATTGGCGCAGAAAAAGTCGTTGATATTATTACTCAGGTTGCTGCCGCGAGCGAGGAGCAATCCGCTTCTTCTGAAGTTATCAGCAGAAATATTGAAGCGATTACAAACGTTACGCGGGAAAGCGCTACCGGCATACAGCAGATTGCAAAAGCCGCCGAAGACTTAAACAGGCTTACTTTGAATCTGGAAAACCTGATTGGCAGATTTAAAATTTCTGAAAATGGACATGGGCAAAGAAGATTGAGCAGAGGGAAAGATATGTTAGAACTCGAGGCTTAATAAATATTTTAATTAAGTTATACTTAAAACTAAAATCGTCATCCTTCAGTTTTGATTAGGATGACGATTTTTTTTAAAAAAGGCGGGACCTTATTTTTTATGGAATACTAACCCAATCCATTCATGTAGCTGAATCTTTTCGACTAATGTTAAACCAAAGCCGCAGTATTTAGCCGCTATGTCTTTTTCGTCGTCTACTAACAATCCTGAAAGAATAAGATAGCCTCCGCTTAACAAATGATTGTTCAGCTCCTCTGAAATTTCGAGTAAAACATTTTTTTGAATATTTGCCAAAACTAAATTAAAATTCTTTTCTTCAATCTGATGGACTTCGGCTAAGCGAAATTCAGCTTTATCGTGACATGAATTCAGCTCAATATTTTCGAGCGCATTTTCGTAACACCATTCGTCGTTATCAATTCCTAATGCAAACTCAGCTCCAAGCAGAGTTGAAGCTATTGCAAGCACGCCTGTGCCGCAGCCGACGTCAAGTACGCGGATTTCAGGTTTTACATATTTTTCTAAAAGTTGTAAAACTATTCTCGTAGTTTCATGCTCGCCAGTTCCGAATGACATTTTAGGGTCGATAGTAATAACTATCTGTCCTTCTTTTTGTTTGTATTCTCTGAAAGTCGGTTTAATAACTATTTTATCAGAAACTTCAATAACGTTTATCTGTTTTTCCCATTCCTCGTTCCAGTTCTTATCTTCAAAAGTGTGTTCGGTAACAGAAAAAGCGCTAATCATTTTTTGTTCAAGCAGCTTGCCAAGTTTTTGTTCCAATAATTGCTTAGTTACAGAATTGTCGTCATTAGCATAGACCCGCAGAAAATTAGCTTCTTCAACTATTCCATTGGTCTCTAAATCCCATAATAATCCGCTGACGATCTCTGGTAAAAAAGGGTCTGTAGTTACAGTATATTCTCTGAAATATTTCAATGTTTAATTCCGTTATTAATTAATAGTTAATGAATAAATCATTTTTGTAAGAACTGCTCCAACCTGCTGCAAAGTTTCTTTGCCAATATTTGACATATCGTCTTTTTGAGTATGCCAGTATTTTCTTCTTTCAACAGAAGTATTTGCGCCAACTAAATCGGCGTCTATAATATCAATTGTAAAAAGTCCAGCCTGGTTAAGAGGTATATGGTCGTCATAAATTGAATGGCCGGCAGCTCCGCTAAAAGTAGTAGCCTTCATTTTATCCGCAATGCCCCAAATCATATTTACAACGTCTGGAGCGGTTTGCACAGAGTTGCCTTCTTTTTCAAAAACTGCTTCTTTATCTCCAACAAGATCAAGCAAAACCCCAAACACAGGTTTGTATGTAGAAGGAACATTTGCCGCAAAATATTTAGCGCCAAGGCAGTAATTTGTTAAATCGCTTTCTTTGCCGTAATCTTCGCCGTCTACAAGAACTAAATCGATTCCATAATCAATTTTATTTTGCTTTAGTATTCTTGCAAGCTCAAGAATTATTCCGCAGCCGCTGGCTCCGTCGTTCGCTCCGGGAATTGGCAGAAGTTTATTCTTTTCGATTTTATCCTGATCGGAGCGCGGACGGCAATCCCAGTGCGCGCAGATAAAAATTCTCTTTTCCGATTTTGGATTGAATTTTGCTATTATGTTTGTAAGCTCAAGTTTTTCGTTTTCGTAGCCAGTGTAAGTAAAATTTTGCAATTCAACTTCGTCTGCATATTTACGCAATTCGGATTCAAGGAATTCTTTTCCTTTTTTATGTCCCTCGGAACCGGGATCGCGCGGACCAAAAGAGACCTGTTTGTCGACCATTGCATACGCGTTTTGCGCGTCAAACTGAGGCGTGCTTTTATTTTCATTTAAAGAATAAACAAGCGCTGATTCCACCTTATTCTCCTTTTGGCATGACGATAGTATAAACGTCATTGCGATTAAAATAAACAGAGCAATTATTTTTTTCATTCTTTTGTCTTAAGTTATGTTTTAAAATATTATTCGGCTTCGGCTAACAGTTTGCAAATCTCGTCTTCAAACCGTGAAGCGTTACGCTTGCCGCCTACGTAGTTTTGTATAATTATAGAAAATACTAAAGGATGATTGTTCTTTGTTGTAACGTAACCGGAAAGAGCGCTTATGCCTGATAAGGTGCCTGTTTTAGCGTGCACATTATTTGCGGCCGCAGTATTTTTCATACGCGAACTCAAACTTCCGTCAACTCCGGCAATTGGGAACGAGTTATATAAAACTTTATAAAGCTCAGGTTTGTTTTTATAAATAAATTTTAATACTCCTGCTAGCATTTCTGCCGAAACGTCGTTATACTGCGAAAGTCCTGAACCGTCTACAAGATTATAATCGGAAGGATGCAGGCCGCTTAAGGCAATAAGACTATCGACCATTAAAATTCCTTTATCGGCTGTAGCGGGCTTGCCAAAAGTTTTTAATGCAATAGCGCGCAGCGTCATTTCAGCGGAAAGGTTATCGCTTGTCTTATTTAAGTTAACTATAACTTCGCCAAATTTCCTTTTTTCGGAAGCTGCAAGAGTTGCATCTGCCGGGACGTCTTTAAGCGCTAAAGAATCGCCGATGCTGATATTCTGTTTTGCTAATTCTTCTTTTAATAATGTGAGAAAATAAAAAGGGGATTTGCATACGTTAAACTCTTCAGTAACGCCTTTTGATTTTGGAGAAATAAAACCGTCGATAAGTATATCGTTAGTTTTGTTCATCCAGTCTCTTGTAATTGAAAGCTTAGTAGAGTCTTTCCCGTAAGTTGCGCTTTTATTTATTACGTTAAAAAAAGAAGATTGCGGGGATAGAGTAACTTTAGTATTGCCGTCTGTAAGAGGAGAAACTTTTACTACGATAGTGTTGCTGTTTATATTCAACGGAGTCATATATGGAAGGTCTGTTGAAGGGTCGTCGTCCCACATCCAGCCGCTGCCCCAGTACAAAGCGTCCATTGCAGAAACGTCTCCGTAAATAGATCCGGTAATTTTATTTATACCGAGTTCTTTAATTTTAGTTACAAGCGCGCTTAAATCTTTTGATGTAAAATCAGGATCGCATCCGCCCTGAACATACAGGTCGCCATTAAGAACAGAGTTTTCAATAGATCCGGTATAAAAAACTTTAGTTTCAAAATCATAATCTGGACCAAGAAAATATAACGCTGTGGCTGTTGTAAGCAGCTTCATGTTTGAAGCCGGATGAAGCAGAAGTTTCTTATTCCATTCATACAGCGATTTTTCTTCCTTTAAATCATATATATCTACTGCAATAGAAGATTTTTTGAAGAATTCATTATGAACAATCTTATCAAGCTTTGATTTGAGTTCAGCCGAATTGATCTGAGGTAAAGCGCAAACCTGACAAAACAAAAACAATCCGAATAGTAATATTTTTTTCATGGCGTTATATCTTTGTTGTTTAAAATGTTTAATTGAAGTTTAGAAATATTCTCTTATTCTGAAATCTACTCCTATATTTTCTTCTACAAATTTCTTTGCTTTTTCGCTGTCGATGTCGCTCATGCCAACAATTGACATAACAACTTTTTCGGCGTAGTTTTTTGCTTCTTTTGCAAAGCTAATCATTTCCTCGTGTAGACTTGCGTCAACTCTCATTAACCTTGCGTATTCCTGCGGATCAACAGAATTAAGGCTGATTGACACAGTGTCAATTAGTCCCTTAAGCTCAGGAGCTATGTTTCTTTTATTTATAACATTTCCGTGGCCGTCGGTATTTATTCTGGTTTTCCCGCCGTTTTCTTTTACATATTTGGCAACTTGCTTAACAAATTCCCAGCGGACGGTCGGTTCGCCGTAACCGCAAAAAACAATTTCGCTGTATTTTTTAGGATCGCCTATTTCTTTAATATAAACTTCCGCTTCCGGTTCTTCTTTTTTAGACATTTTCAGGTTATAGCCGCTTATAACGCTTTCGCCTTTTCTATCGCAAAAAATACAATCGGAATCGCAGCGGTTTGTAACGTTAACATAAAGAGCCGAGCCTATCTGGTAAGTATATTTTACGGCAGGTTTTTCGCCAATGCCAA
>WSSedL1CaDRAFT_10001799_pt1 | contig 11860 bp, 10 predicted proteins | sample WetSurSL1Cattail_FD_9464 | JGI IMG/M metagenome (IMG submission 9464)
TCACCGAAGCTACCGTCCCGACGGGCATGAATATGGGTGTTTCAATTGAACCATGATCGGTGGTAATCAAACCCGCACGTGCATCCGACTTCGGATCATTGTACTGAACTTTGAAATTCATTGAGTATGATTTACAATGACAGGTGGATGAAGTTTTCCAGAATCTTTTGTCCGGCTACTCCTGATTTTTCGGGATGGAACTGAACCGCCCAGAAATTGTTTTTACGAACGGCCGAACTATAATGAAGGATATAATCAGTGTTAGCAATCGCATCGCCACAAGCTTCTACATAAAAACTATGAACGAAATACATATAAGAATTTTCAGCTATACCTTCCAATAGAGGCGATTTCAGTCCGAAAATATTATTCCAGCCTATTTGAGGTATTTTAAATCCGGTAGTTTCCGGAAATTTTCTGACTTTTTCATCAAAAATTCCCAGACAGGGCGTATTATTTTCCTCGGAATGAGAACACATAAGCTGCATTCCGAGACAAATTCCGAGTACAGGCTGCTTGAGTGAACAAATGAGTTTATCAAGCCCCCTTTCCTTCAGATATTGCATAGCTGTAGATGCCTCACCGACACCCGGAAAAATCACCCGGTCAGCCGAACGAATTTCGTCGTGGTCATCGGTAACGATAGCTGTCACACCTATGCGTTCCAATGCAAAAAGCACCGAACGGATATTTCCGGCATTATATTTTATGATAACTACTTTCATTTTTTAGAGCAAAGAAAAAAAAGAGTAAAGACTATTTTACCAACTCATCACGAATCAACCGATCACCTTATTCGTCGCCGTATCAGGGAAAACGATAGCCGGTTTAAACGTGCGTGCTTCGTCCATATCCATCATGGCATAAGCCATAATAATCACGATATCGCCCGGTTGCACCAATCGTGCAGCAGCTCCGTTGAGACAAACCACTCCCGAACCTCTTTCTCCGGGAATCACATAAGTTTCGAAACGTGCGCCATTGTTGTTATTGACAATACTTACTTTCTCGTTGGCAATTATATTGGCTGCATCCATCAAATCCATATCGATAGTAACACTCCCGATATAATTCAGATTAGCTTCAGTAACGGTTACTCTATGAATTTTCGATTTTACAACAGTGACTAACATGCTTGTTTTTATATTTTTACTGTCTTCAAAAAACAGCTGAATGATACAAATTGTTTAATATCTGATATTGTCGATTAGTCTGACATCTCCACAAAATACCGCGATACAACCTACCGAAGGTTTATCCCAATTTATTACACTTTGCAAAGTTTCAACATCCACAATATCATAGTACTCAACACGCAAATCTTCCGATTGGTTGATCTTATCCGTTACCCATTGAATTAATTGTAACGGATTCATTTTGTGGACAAAGTTACGACTTTCGGACAGAACTACCGAAACTTTAGCTGCATTTTTCCTTTGGGCAGGCGTCAGGCGTTCGTTTCTGCTACTCATCGCCAAACCGCTTTCCTCTCTGATTATCGGACAATCAACAATTTTTATATTATAATTCAGCAACTTAACCATTCGGTGAATAATGGCTAACTGTTGAAAATCTTTTTCTCCGAAATAGGCATTATCGGGCTGAACAAAATCGAAAAGCTTACTTACAATTTGTACCACTCCATTAAAATGTCCTGGACGAAACCGTCCTTCCATCACTTTATCTAAACCGCCAAAATCAAATTCAAAACAAGATTTCATTTCCGAATCGGTATAGATATCCGAATCAGATGGCGCAAAAATCAAATGGCAACCTGCTTTTTCGAGCAAAAAAGCATCCTGTTCCAAACTGCGGGGATATTTCTCCAAGTCAGCTTTATTATTAAATTGTGTGGGGTTTACAAAAATACTGACGATACATATATCATTTTCCTCGACAGATTTTTTCACAAGCGCCAAATGTCCGCTATGTAAAGCTCCCATAGTAGGTACAAATCCGATTTTCGATTGTTTACCTTTTAATGCTGCAATTTCCCGAAGCAAATCAGTCGGTTTGTTTATTATTTTCATTTTGTTTTGAATTACCATTCCCAAAACACTCAGATTAATTATTTTCTTCAAAGAGGGTGCAAAATTACAAAACTTCGCTTTAAAATTGTATATGTTTCTCCATTTAATACATATTTCAGTATCAAAAACGGCGTGTCGTTATATAAATAAGGCCGACAACCTGCTTAAGCCGATATTAAGAAATAAACAGTCAAGGTTAAACTTTTCTAAACCAGACACCGTTTTTTTTAATATCAAAAAACCAAATGAAAATTTAATCAATTGATTAGTTGTCCTGTAAGCATTTACAAAATCACCTATCCATACAGCGAAACTACACAAAAGTCATAAAAGGTCTTAACATTTAGATATTTCCACTTGGTAGTTTCCCGTTTTTTTTATATATCTTTGCATATCAAATTATAATTCTATTCCCGGAACAGATTAGAGCATGAAAAAAATTCATAAGGTATTATATATTTCGCAAGAAATATTTCCTTACTTGCCGGAATCCGAAATTGCTGACATGGGCAGATACCTCCCACAGGCAGTTCAGGATCGAGGTCACGAAACCCGTACATTTATGCCCCGATTCGGAGCAATAAACGAAAGGCGAAATCAATTGCACGAAGTCATTCGATTATCAGGAATGAATTTAATTATTGATGATACCGATCACCCGTTGATTATCAAAGTTGCATCCATTCAGGCCGCTCGATTACAGGTTTATTTTATTGACAACGAAGATTATTTTCATCGCCGAAATACCATTGCCGAAGATGATGGTAAAGAATATGAAGATAATGATGAAAGAACCATTTTTTTTACGCGCGGAGTCATGGAAACCGTAAAAAAGCTTCGCTGGACGCCTGATATTATACATTGTAATGGTTGGATAACAGCCCTATCTCCGTTATATATCAAACAGGCATATAACGAAGATCCGTTCTTTAAACATTCAAAAGTGGTTTATTCATTATTCAATGATGACTTTAAACAGCCCTTCAGAAAACATTTTGGTGAAAGACTCTTGTTAGAGGGTATTGATACTGACCATAAAGTAAATCTGAAAAGCGATATTGTTGATTTTGAAACGCTCTCTAAATTAGCCATTGATTATTCAGATGGAGTAATTCAGTCAAGTTCCACTGTAAATCAGAATGTTTTAAATTACATTTCAGAGAATAATGTAAAATTTTTGCCATATGTTGAGGACGAAGATTATGCCGATGAATATGTCAGATTTTACGATAGTTTATACAAGTAATTCACTCAGTTGAAAATTTTTTGCCCCAATCCCTGTTTTTTCGTATGAAATCACGATTTTTTATTCTTATACTTTTTGTCACAGCAACACTGGCATCTTGTACAGATGACATTACCGACATGGGTAAAACTATTCAACCTTCAGGTGACAAGTTAATCGTCATGTCCGACACTTTGGTTTTAAATACCGAAAGTTTTATTGTGCCTTATATGTATTGTCGTCCCGATTCATTCCTATTGGGAACGTATTACGACGAAATTTATGGTACAACACAGGCAGATATTCTTGCTCAGGTTCAACCTCCACTCGGGTTTACTTATCCTGCAAATGCAGTGCCTGACTCAGCGGTTGTTTCATTGTATTATGTAACATGGCAAGGCGATGATTATTCCCCTATGGAATTAAATGTATATGAAATGAACAAAAAAACTTTTACATATACAAAATCATATCCAACTAATATAGACCCGTCAGATTATTGTGACAAAACGATTCCGCTTGGTAAAAAGATATTTACTCCCCGAGATGCGGTTACGCTCCGTAGCGACACAAATAGTGTTCGTATTAAACTGTATGATGACTTTGTTTCGCGATTTGCATTTAATCTGACTCAAACGTATACATCCAATACTGACTTTTTAACCCAATTCAAAGGTATCTATCTCACACCTACATTTGGGTCTGCATCTATCATGAATATTGAACAGATGGACTTAATCTATTATTTCCATTATAAGTACAAATATTCAGGAGATGATGATTCCACCACTGTAAACACCTACGTGACATATCCTGCAAACTCTGAGGTGCGTCAGGTCAATCGTATTCTTCATCCTGATACAACTGCAATTAAGCAACGTATGTCATTGGCCGAAAACCAAGGCTATAATTTCATTTCATCACCGGCAAATATTTATACCCGTATAAATGTTCCTTTGAAATCGATGGCGGAGAAAATGAATTTCAATGGAAAAAGATTAACAATAAATAGTTGTATGCTTAGAGTTGACATCGTTGAGAACGACAGAGATGACAATGTAATCGAACAAAATCCGATTAGCAAGCTCATGATTATTAAAGAATCGGCTATGAACGACTTCTTTAAAGACAGAGAACTGCCTTCTGATACTTTGGCCATTGTATCTTCCTATTCATATGAAACCGACACTCTCACCGATGATGTGGTGTATTATTATTCCTATGATCTTGCCACTTTGGTAGCTTACGAAATTTACAAGGCTAAAAAGAACAATACCGAGCTACCGGATAATATGCCGTTGGTTTTGATTCCGGTAGTATTAACATACGACTCCAGTAGCAATATTACCAAAGTGCAACCACAAAACCTTTTGAACGCCGTTACGATAAGAAGCGGAGCAAACACAGGAAAGCCAATGAAATTAAAGGTCACGTACAGCGGGTTCTGACGGGGGAAATAAATAAGAAATAAAAAAAAGCACGATTTACAAATCGTGCTTTTTTTTATTTTTGAGTTGATTTAAATGCCAGAGCGTAAAGCCTCATTTGTTTAATCATGGATAGAAGCCCGTTCGAACGGGTTGGAGAAAGATGCTCTCTCAATCCTATTTTTTCGATAAAATACAAATCGGTATTCAAAATTTCATCAGGAGTATGCCCCGAAAGCACATCGATGAGCAACGAGACAATGCCTTTAACCAAGATGGCGTCACTCTCTCCGCGATAAGTAATAATCCCATCGTTATAGTCAGCCACCAACCAAACCCGGCTTTGGCATCCCTCAATTATATTTTGTGGGTTTTTATGTACGTCTTCTATCGGCTGTAATGAATTTCCCATATCTATCAGCAAAGAGTACTTATCCATCCAGTCATCAAATTGATTGAACTCCTCTACAATGTTGTCCTGTTTTTCGTTAATAGTCATATCTTATATATGTTATTAGCCCTTCGGGCGTTATTTACTTCGTGATATTTGGGCTACGCCCGTTATTTGCCCTTCGGGTGTTATTTACTTCGCGTTTACAACTAATAACGGCGGAGCCTAATAACAATTAATAACGGCTTCAGCCAAATAACTATTGTAATGCTTTCAACCAAGCATGGCCACTACTCTTTTCAGAGCAACAATAAAAGCATCAATTTCTTCTTTGGTATTGTAAAACGCAAACGAAGCTCGAACGGTTCCGGGAATACCCAATGAATCAATCAAAGGCTGCGCACAGTGATGACCGGTACGCACAGCGATGCCCAATTTATCGAGCAGCATACCAATGTCATAAGGATGTATATTTCCTACCAGAAACGACACTACAGCACTTTTCTCGTTCGCCGTCCCAATAATCCGCATACCATCAATTTCCATTAATTTTTCAGTAGCGTACACTGTCAGTTCATGCTCATAAGCTGCAATTTCAGTTATTCCAGTTTCTTCTACATATTTCAAGGCAACAGCCATAGCAGTCGAACCTACATAATCGGGGGTACCTGCTTCGAACTTAAACGGAAGTTCGTTGTAGGTGGTTTTTTCGAGAGTTACCGTCTGAATCATTTCACCTCCACCCTGATAAGGAGGAATAGCGTTCAGCCACTTTTCTTTTCCGTACAAAGCGCCGATACCTGTAGGTCCGTAAATTTTATGTCCCGAAAAAACATAGAAATCAGCATCCAAATCTGTAACATTCACCGGAATATGTGGAACAGCCTGTGCTCCATCTACCAATACAGGAATATTTCTGTCATGCGCGATTTCAATTATTTCTTTCACCGGATTGATAGTCCCAAGTACATTCGACACATGCGCCACCGACACAATTCTGGTTTTATCAGTCAGTAGTTTTTTATATTCATCAATAAGCAATTCTCCCTTTTCGTTTATAGGAATGACACGCAGTTTCATCCCTTTTCTTTCACAAAGCATTTGCCACGGAACAATGTTGGAATGATGCTCCATGATCGAAACAACCACTTCGTCACCAGCTTTACAAAACGCTTCACCAAACGAAAATGCTACCAGATTGATAGCTTCGGTAGTTCCGCGGGTAAAAATGATTTCCTCGCGTTTGGTAGCGCCCAGAAATTCCGCCACTGTATTTCGGGCAGCTTCATGTTCTTCAGTTGCTTTTTGACTTAAATAATGCACACCGCGATGAATATTGGCATTCAGGTGTTCATACGCATAAACAATTTTATCGAGAACACACCGGGGCTTTTGAGTTGTCGCCCCGTTGTCGAAATAAATCAGTGGCTTATTGTATATTTTTTCCTCCAGAATGGGGAATTGTTTTCGGATTTCGGATATATTCAGATCTTTCATGCAATTAAAACTGATAACAGCTTATAAATGTTTTGCAAAAGTACTAAAAAGACCCCAATTAAGCCCGGTAATACTACAAAAGATTTAGGGAAAAACAACCGGAGTAAACACATTCAATATATGTGATTTAATTACTTAAAACCAAACAGGTTCATTTTTACGTATATATTTTGGCAAATAGATAAAATTCCGTATCTTTGCGGTCGCGTTTTTTTAAATCAACATAATGTCTAACCTACTATTTATTAGTAAAAAACAAAAATTTCAGTAATGGAAGAAAACAACATCCCTGTAGAAGAAAACAACATCCCTGTAGAAGAAAAGCAAGCTTCTGTAGAAGAAACAGCAGTAGAGCAGGCTCCCGTAGCCGAAACACCTACCGTTGAAGAAGTAAAAGAAGAAGTAGTAGTTATCGAAGAAGCTCCTTCTGCAAAAGAAACTAAAGAACCAGTAGCAACACCTGTTGCCGAAGAATTCGACTGGGATGCCTACGAAAAAGGCGACATCCTCAGTACTCAGGAAAAAGAAAACCTGAAAAGCATTTATGACAATACACTGAACGCCATCAAAGACAAAGAAGTGGTGGAAGGTACTGTTATCTCTATCAACAAACGCGAAGTAGTTGTAAACGTTGGCTACAAATCAGACGGTATCGTTCCTATGAGCGAATTTCGCTATAACCCCGATTTAAAAGTGGGTGACAAAGTAGAAGTTTACATCGAAAGCCAGGAAGACAAAAAAGGACAATTGCTCCTTTCTCACAAACAAGCACGCGCTACACGCTCGTGGGATCGTGTGAATGCTGCTCTCGAATCACAGGAAATTGTAAAAGGTTTCGTAAAATGCCGCACAAAAGGTGGTATGATTGTGGATGTATTCGGTATCGAAGCATTCTTACCAGGATCGCAAATCGACGTGAAACCTATCCGCGATTACGATATATTCGTCAACAAAACAATGGAATTCAAGGTGATCAAAATCAACCACGAATTCAAAAACGTTGTTGTATCGCACAAAGCGCTTATCGAAGCTGAACTTGAAAATCAGAAGAAAGATATTATCAGCCGTCTACAAAAAGGTCAGGTACTTGAAGGTACCGTTAAAAACATCACTTCTTACGGTGTATTTATCGACCTTGGCGGCGTAGATGGTTTGATCCACATTACCGACCTTTCTTGGGGACGTGTTACACATCCTGAAGAAATCGTTGCATTGGATCAGAAACTCAACGTGGTTATCCTCGATTTCGATGACGAAAAGAAACGTATCGCTCTTGGTTTGAAACAACTTTCGGCTCACCCATGGGATGCATTGAATGCAGACCTGAAAGTAGGCGACAAAGTAACCGGTAAAGTAGTGGTTATGGCCGACTATGGTGCATTCGTGGAAATTGCTCCGGGGGTTGAAGGTTTGATTCACGTATCGGAAATGAGCTGGTCACAACACCTGCGTTCTGCTCAGGACTTCCTGAAAGTAGGCGATGATGTAGAAACAGTTATTTTGACACTCGACCGCGACGAACGCAAAATGTCACTGGGTATCAAACAGCTGAAATCAGACCCATGGGAAAATATCGAAGAACGTTATGCTTTAGGCAGCAAACATGTTGCTAAAGTTCGTAACTTTACTAATTTCGGTGTATTCGTGGAAATTGAAGAAGGTGTTGATGGATTGATTCATATCTCCGATCTTTCATGGACCAAGAAAATCAAACACCCATCTGAATTCACTCAGATTGGAGCCGAAATTGACGTTCAGGTACTTGAAATTGACAAAGCTAACCGCCGATTAAGTCTTGGACACAAACAGTTGGAAGAAAATCCATGGGATGTACTGGAAACCATGTTCACGCTCGACAGCGTACACGAAGGTGTAATTGTTGAACTAATGGATAAGGGTGCTGTCATCTCATTACCTTATGGAGTAGAAGGATTTGCAACTCCTAAACATCTGGTAAAAGAAGACGGATCGCAAGCTCAGGTGGACGAAAAACTGTCATTCAAAGTAATTGAATTCAACAAAGATGCAAAACGCATTATCGTATCGCACAGCCGTGTACACGAAGATGTAAAACGTGCTGAAAAAGCTGAAGCTGCTGTAGCTGCCGGCGAAGCTGCTCCTAAAAAAGCCGCTCCTAAAAGAGCTAAGAAAGAAGAAGCTGCTCCCGTAAGCACAATGGAAAAAACTACTTTAGGTGACCTTCAGTCATTGGTTGACTTGAAAGAACAAATGGTAGAAGCCGCTGCTAAAACTGCCGCTAAAGCTGCAAAGAAAGCAAAAGCTGATGTTGCTGCTCCTGAAGAAGCTGCTCCTGAAGCATAATCAGTTTTTCAGACTAAATAAAACGAAAAGCCCTGCAAAATTTGCAGGGCTTTTTTTTGCGGTAAATGCAAAATTCATCCGATTATTCGGAAAGTGTTGCGCAATTTGTTTTCAATCATCCGAAAATTCGGAAAGTACTATACAATTTGTTCACGGTCATCCGAAAATTCGGAAAGCGCTACACAGTTTGTTCAAGACCGTCCGAAGATTCGGAAGACACTGTACACATTTTGTCTTCGGTCATCCGAAAGTTCGGAAAGTATCGCGCGGTTTGTTCAAGACCGTCCGAAAGTTCGGACGCAAAAAAATCACATATTTTCAGGGGAATAAAAAATACCTCACCTCACTTCTAATTTCTAATTTCTGACTTCTAATTTTTCACTTCAAAACCTGTACCCCATCCCCCACTCTATAAATTCGGCTTTCTGAAGGTGGGTTTTTAGTCCGAGCGAAGCATAAACATGGCGGGTAAGCATATATTTCATCGAAGCGCGGGTGTAGAACCAGCCATCTTCCTGTTCGATATTGTAGGCATAAATCAAGGGCTTGTGCAAGGTATCTGCTGCCGCATCGTCGTAAGGCTCTAAATTCTTTATAGGGTTGTACAGATATAGTCCCAAATGAAAACCTGCAATCAACCGCCCAATCAGCATTTCGTGTTGCCAACTGATACCCATTCTTATCTTGTTACTTAAAAGATCGGAAGTAATATAGGTACGTTTGTATTTGGTTTCGTTTTCCGAAGCCACCGTCGAAGCATTCACTTCGCCAAATACGCCGTCGTAAAACAAATCGGTAGCCAATCCCATGCGGTAATAGTTGGTCAGCGGACGATAGACGCCCAAACTTACCGAACCTGTGGGGAAAAACTGATTGTCGCGGTAATACAGCTGACGTGCTCCACCCGAAAGCGTTAACTCCATATTAAATTCCCGGGGAATATTTTTCAGAAGTTTATGTCCAGGGCCTAAATACCCCGTATAAGCAGGAAAATACTTTATGCCCACAAAGGCGCTCAATATATTGATACCAGAGTTAGGTTGAATAAAACTCCCGTTCGACGCATGATTCCAACCCGCCGAACCGGTTACAAAAAATCCATTTGTAACCGGTATTTCGGCATTTAAGCTACCAACAAAATACACATTGATACGTGAGCCTATCGCAGCATTGCTATGATCCAGATCCACACTGCCATCCTCTCTGTAAACAGCCGTACTTTTGAAAGTCTTGGTCAGATAACTTACCCCGGTACCTGCTTTTACATAAATATTCAGAAAGGAATTGCGGATAACAGGTATTTTTATATACGGATAAAGTGCGATAACCTTTCCGAGTGTATCGGGATTACTCAAATCGACAAAAGAGCCTCCAATCCCTACTATAGGAAAATTAAGAAATTCCTGCCACGGTTTTTCTCCTGTGGTCTGCCATTCGAACCCCGCATCCACTCCATTAACAGGCCCTTTTACAAGGTTTTTGAGATGTTTGGTATGTTTGAGAATCAGCCCGTACTGGGACTCCACTTTATACGAAAGATTATCGGCATTCTGACTGTAAACGCCCATAAACATGGATAGTAAAAAAGATACAATTATTATTTTTTTCATTTTTTGCATGGTTTACAGCACCTGTTTTTTTCTTACCTTTGACATCGCAAAAGTATAAAAAAATCGGAAAATAAATTTTTCTATGTTTTCGGTACTAAAAAAAGAATTAAAAACATTTTTCGGCAATGCTATCGGCTATATCGTCATAGGCATTTTTTTACTGCTCAACGGATTGCTGCTATGGTTTATTCCCGGCGAATATAACATTATCGAAACAGGTTATGCCAATGTTGACGGATTATTTTATCTGGCGCCCTGGTTGTTTCTGATACTGTGTCCGGCTATCAGTATGCGTTTTTTTGCCGAAGAAAAACAAAGTGGCACATGGGAGTTGCTTGTAAGTAAGCCCATATCGAAAACAGAGATTGTGCTGGGTAAGTTTTTTGCGGGATGGTTGCTTGTGATGCTCGCGCTGNTTCCCACACTCATATATTATTTTACAGTCTATTTTATCGCCGAACCAATCGGGAATATTGATTCGGGACAATTCTGGGGATCGTTTATAGGCCTGATGTTTCTAACAGCCGTTTATATTTCTATCGGAACATATGCCTCCTCACTCACAAACAATCAGATTGTATCGTTTGTTATTGCAGTAGTTTTATCATTTTTCCTGTATTACGGATTAGATGTGACCGGAAGTTTTTTTAACTCCGGCAATACGATTCAGTTTATCTCAGGATTAGGCATAAATACCCACTATCAATCTATGAGTCGTGGAGTCATTGATTCGCACGACGTAGCTTATTTTTCGCTGATCAGTCTGATTTTTATTTTACTCACGGTTAGACGAATCAGAAAGTAAATTCAAAACGATGAACAAACCATTAATATTAATCACTAACGATGACGGTGATACAGCCAGAGGAATTCAGATATTGACNCAACTGATGTGTCAACTGGGCAATGTGGTTGTGGTAGCGCCCGATGGCCCGCGTTCGGCACAGTCGAATGCTCTGACAGTAACTCACCCGATACGTTTCAAACTTACTGAAGAGACTGTCGGGTTAAAACGATATTCTTGTACCGGAACACCTACCGATTGCATTAAACTGGCGTTAAACGAAATTGTGGAACGAAAACCGGATCTGATTGTTTCGGGTATCAATCATGGCTCCAATGCAGCCGTGAATGTCATTTATTCCGGCACAATGGGCGCTGTTCTCGAAGGTTGTGAAAATGGAATTCCGTCAATTGGTTTTTCTATTTGTGATCATTCGTTCAATGCCGATTTCTCGCACTTCGAATCGTACATTCTGAAAATTGCATCCAAAACCCTTGAAAAAGGACTTCCCCGAGGTATTTGCCTGAATGTGAACGCTCCTGTTGGCACGATTAAAGGGATAAAAACAGCCCGC